>Ga0315535_1000005_pt1 | contig 133215 bp, 129 predicted proteins | sample SalMarSW160220MG_2_FD_203092 | JGI IMG/M metagenome (GOLD analysis project Ga0315535, IMG submission 203092) | Salt marsh sediment microbial communities from the Plum Island Ecosystem LTER, Massachusetts, United States - Salt Marsh Sediment SW1602-20 ... | reverse complement strand
CAAAGGCTGTCCCGTCTGCTCCTGCTCTACGCATTGCATATTCGGCTTCAGCAGCGACCTCTTTCTCTTTTATGCCTGGTCGAATAGTTTCTGACGCTTTCTGTATGCCAATGTTTGCAAGTTTACAAGCTTGACGAATAAGTTGAATTTCTGTATTATCTTTTATTTTGCGAAGTTCTCGAATTTGTTTGCTCGCTATCTCAAGTTTTTCTTCTCCGCCAACTGCTTTGGCTAGGGCACGCCAACCTTCAATTTGCAGTGTATCAACAGCAAATCTTTTACTCGAGGATTGTTTTGCAATTTTCTCCATTAGGATTTCTTCTCGTTTAATAAGTTCTACGGTAACATCTTTTGCTTCAGCTTTTGCCTGTTCATAGTTAACACCATTAACATAAAGGACGTTGTCGCCTTTTTGAGGAATAAGAAGCGCTAAAGCCCCCGCAAAATTGCAAAAATAGGCCATGTTAATTTGATTAAAGACAAGGAAGTCGGTTTGGTCGTTGACTTTCCCTTTCAAGCTGTTGATTCTCGTCAATTCTTTCCCTATTTGAATGGTTAAGGTTAAATGGTTTAAGTTTTCGGTCTTTAAAGATTCTAAAATGGGTTGATTTTTGCGTTATGAATCATAAAACAGGTCGAAATTGAACCGCAATTCTTTGTACCGACATTCCATTACGTTAATATACTTTTCCCGAGGAATAACTATCAATAAAAAGTACTTGAGGGAGAACAAAGAATGTTTTCTTACGCAGGGAAAATTTTACATGTAAACCTTACAACAGGAGAAACAAGAACTGAGTCATTGAGCGAAGAGATGGCTAAAAACTACATCGGCGGAATAGGCTTAGGCATACGATTGCTATTTGACAATTCAAAAGCCGGTACAGACGCTTATGACCCTGAAAACCCATTGATCTACTTGACTGGTCCACTTAGCGGTACCATGGGACCCACAGCTGGAAACAGCTATGCTGTTGTATCTAAATCCCCCGCCACTGGCGGCATCGGTAACGGCGAAGCCCACGGCTTCTTTGGTCCAGACTTGAAGCGTGCGGGTTACGACGCTGTAATAATCAAAGGCAAAGCACCCAAGCTATCCTACCTCTGGATTGACGATGACAAAGTTGAAGTACGAAACGCTGAACACCTAAGGAACAAAACTGTAAACGAAACCGATCACATGATTCGAGACGATCTCGGCGACTTTTACATCCGTGTATCAGCTATCGGCGAGGCAGGCGAAAAACTCTGTCGTTTTGCCGCCATCATAAATGACGAGTTCCGCGCCATTGGAAGAAGCGGCATGGGAGGCGTCATGGGCAGCAAGAACCTAAAAGCAGTCGCAGTTCGAGGAACACACGATGTCAATGTTGCTAACTTGCCTGCCTTCATGGAATTCGTAAAGCTTATTCATGAACGTATGAAGGGTCCTGCAACCAAGAAATACAAAACGTTAGGAACCCCCGAAAACGTTTTAGTACTCAACTCGCTCGCAGCGTTGGCAACACGAAACTGGACAAACGCCACCTTTGAGGGCGCCGACAAAGTCAGCGGAGAATACCTAAATGAACATTACGTTAAGAAAGTCGTTGGCTGCGCTACATGCGGTATGCGCTGTGACCACATCGCAGTTGTGCCTGAGGGACCCTATAAAGGCTCAACTTCACGTCTCGAATTCGAGTGCCTCTGGAGCATGGGACCCCTCTGCGGCGTCGATCGCTTAGATGCAGTTATCGAAGCTATGCGCATAGTGAACGAATACGGCATGGACGGCATTTCAATAGGCGTTGTTGTCGCTTTTGCGATGGATCTCTATGAGAACGGTGTAATTACCAAAGAACAAACAGATGGAATCGATCTTAAATTTGGCAACGCAGAAGCACTTATTGCCATTATTCACAAGATTGGTAAACGTGAAGGATGGCTCGGAAATATTCTTGCTGAAGGTGTCGCAAAAGCTGCGGAATTAATTGGCGGAGACGCATACAAGTATGCGTGTCATATTAAAGGCCTGGAGCTTCCAGGATATGATCTGAGAACACTCAAGACTGCTGCACTTGGCTTTTCGGTTTCGTTCAGAGGTGCTTGTCACTTACGAAACGGGGCATATTCGCCTGATGTTAAAGGCAAAGTTAACCGTTTCAAGATCGAAAAAGGCCGTGGAAAAATGATCACTGATGAGAGTAAAATGTACAACATTATTGACTCACTTATAGTTTGCAAATTCAGCAGAGGAACATACTACGATGGCTGGAAAGATCTTACTAATTACTACACCTTAGCCACAGGCATTCCTATCACGCCAGAGGAAATGATGGCAGCTGGCGACCGGATCGAAAACCTCGCCCGACTCTTCAACATTCGCGAAGGTAAAGGCACAAGAAAATACGACGATGTTCCATACAAGATAAAGAACTTCCCAGTGCCTGACGAAGGGCCAGCTAAGGGAGTTTGTGTTAACGATGAAGAAATGCAAGTCGGCTTGGATGACTATTATGCTTCAAGAGGCTGGACAGCTGACGGTATTCCAACAGTTGAACGTTTGCAACAGTTAGGTTTAGGCAACTTAGCCTACATCGCCGAGGACGCAATAAAAGCTGCCAAAAAAGCCAAGCCTCAAGAGGCAGCTGCAACAGTTGGAGGTAACTAAAATGCCTCGTCCCCAAGACCGAAAATTCGTAACAGCCGACCCAGAGAAATGTATCGGATGCTGTGTCTGCGAATACGCCTGCAGCGTAGTTAACGAAAAAACCTTCAATCCCAACAAATCGCGTATCCGAGCCATGCGTCTTGGTCCCTTAGTGAATTTAGCTGTAACCTGTCGCCACTGCGAAGACCCAGCATGTGTAGCCGCCTGTCCAAGAGATGCCTTAAAACAAGAAGAAAACACAGGTATAATTCGGGTTGACGAGAACGCTTGCAACGGCTGCGGATGGTGTATTAGTGCATGCCAATTCGGTGCCATGAACATGCATCCAGACAAAAAAATCGTATTTACATGCAACAGCTGCACTGATAACGAAACAAAAGAACCCCAATGCGTTAAATGGTGTCCTGAAGAAGCCTTAACTTACGTCAGCGCAGAGACTTTGGCGCAAAAGTATCGTCAGAAAGCTGTCAAGAACCTGTTCCAAACCGTTGAAGAAGAAGCCAAAAAACAAAAATAAAAACCCTCTTAGCGCTTTATAATGCGCTTAATGTTTTTCATTTTTTTATTGAATAAAAAATCGATTATTCTTTTTTCTTTGGCTGGTGTCTTTATTTAGGTTTTAGCCACCTGTCATTAACGCCATCAAAATGATGTTGTCACCGTTTTTTAGTGGTGTACTAGTGCCTTTGAGTTGGTCAATTAAAACTCCGTTAATCATCGCAACAAACGTTGATTTCATCTCTTTCTTTTCAGGGTCATAGACCTCTTCTTTGAATTGTTTACCGTAGCTGTTGGCAATCTGGTTAAGCAACTGCTCCATTGATGCGCCTTCGTTTAGAGTGATTTCTTCTCGGCTCTTATTAGTGTAAGATTTTACTAGACTGATGTAATGTACGTTGACTTGCATATTCTGGCGCTCCTGATATTGATAGTTTTTTGGTTCTGATATTTCTTTTTATTCTAAATTTGTTGTTTTCTCCTGAAAAATTGATAATTGTGTCATGGTTTCAAACTGTTTGGGAACCTATATGGAGTCATGAGTTTTTCCCCGAATAACCCATTACCTTAATATATTGTTCGGCTCCCTAAATACTTCTTAAAATCTTGGAGGAACAAGGTTGCTCGGATATGCAGGAAAAATCCTCTATGTTGATTTAACCACAGGCAGAACTCGCACAGAAAAACTAAGCGAAGATGACGCCAAAAAATATGTCGGCGGAATCGGTCTTGGTATGAAACTCTATTTATCCAATTCAAAAGCGGGCGTTAATCCCCTTAGCTCTGAAAATCCACTTGTATTAGCCCTTGGACCCGTTTCTGGAACAATGTTTCCAACAGGTGGAAACGGGCATGCCTTCATATCTAAATCGCCTGAAACAGGCGGTGTCGGTGAAGCTGTAAGCCACGGGACTTTTGGTGCAGAACTAAAACGTGCAGGTTACGATGCGGTGATTCTTACCGGCAAAGCAGAAAAACCTGTTTACCTCTGGATCGACGATGATGCAATCCAGTTGCTTGACGCCTCAAACGTTTGGGGTAAATCACCCTTCGAAACTGAAGATGCAATTAAAGGCGAAATCGGGGACTACTACGTCCGTGTAGCATCAATCGGTTTAGCAGGAGAAAAACAATCCAAAATCGCCTGCATAATTAACGAAAAAACTCGCGCCGCCGGGAGAACTGGACTTGGCGCAGTCATGGGCAGCAAGAACCTTAAGGCCATCGCTGTCCGAGGCACCAACGACATAGTTGTTGCTAAACCAGAAGAATTCATTGAAATGGTTAAAGAATTTCATGAACGTATGAAGGGACCAGCAGCACAGAAATATCGGACACTTGGAACAGCAGGAAACTTGCTGATTCAAAATTCACTATACTGCTTACCAACACGAAACGGAAATAACGCTTATTTTGAGAATGCCGAAAGAGTCAGTGGAGAAGCCCTAAACGATCGTTATATTGCAAAAATAATCGCTTGTAACTCGTGTGCTATGCGATGTGAACATGAAGCAGTCGTTCATGAAGGTCCATACAAAGGCACTCTTGCTCGAATGGAATACGACAATATCTGGGCTTTAGGACCGAATTGCGGTGTCGATAAATTAGACGCCATAATTAAGGCAGCTGAACTATGCAACTACTATGGTTTAGATGCAACAAGCACTGGTGTTGCAATCAGTTTTCTTATGGATTGCCACGAAAACGGAATCCTAAGTCACGAAGAATTAGATGGAATTGACGCACATTTTGGTAACGCAGATGCCTTGGTACAATTAGTTGAAAAAATTGGCAAACGCGAAGGAATTGGAGATATTCTCGCTGACGGAGTCAAAGTGGCTGCGGAAAAGATCGGTAAAAATTCAATCCAACTTGCACAGCAGATAAAAGGCTTGGAAGTTCCAGGCTACGATTTACGTTGTCTTAAAACAACCGCATTGAGCTTTGCAGTTTCGTTCCGCGGTGCAGACCATAATCGAAGTGGCGCTTACTCGATGGAATTGAAAGGTAAAGTTGACCGTTTGAAGGCTGAAAAAGGACGCGGAAAACTCGTTAAAGATGCAGAAGACATCTATGTGCTAATTGATTCGCTGATTATCTGTAAGAATGCAAAAGGCACACTATATAAGAAAATTGAAGAAATGGCTAAACTCTACAATTTGGTTACAGGTATCGAAATGACTGCAGAGCAGTTAGGAATTGCAGCAGAACGAATAAGCACATTGGCTAAACTAATAAACATCCGTGAAGGCTTTAGTCGCAAAGACGACACCTTGCCGTGGAAAGTCATGAACCAACCCATAACAGAAGAGGGTCCTGTAAAAGGTGCTGTGGTAACCCAAGAAGAGCTCGATTTATTGCTAGACGATTATTATCAAGCCCGAGGCTGGAATGCTGATGGAATTCCAACCAAAGATACACTTCAGAAGTTAGGACTTCAAGATTACCAAAATATAACCCTGGGAAAAGAGGCTTAGAATATGGTTAAGCTGCATGAGCGAAAATTCGTTTCAGCTGATCCCGAAAAATGTGTCGGATGCCAAATTTGCGAGTATGCCTGTTCTTTTAATAAAGAAAAAGTATTTAACCCCCTTAAATCTCGCATCCGTGTTGTTCGCGTAAACCAGTTAGCGAACATGGCAGTTACTTGTAGACTCTGCGAAGAACCAAGATGCGTAGCAGCTTGCCCACGAGATGCACTTACCCAATCAAAAGAGACGGGAGCCATCGAATTAGACAAAGACAAATGCAACGGCTGTGGTTGGTGCGTCGAAGCTTGTGACTATGGCGCCATGATGATTCACCCAGAAACCAAAATTGTTTATGTCTGCGACCTATGCAAAGACAACCCAGAAGGACCCCAATGCGTTAAATGGTGCCCTGAAGAAGCAATAACCCTGGTTACAAGCGACGTTTTAGCGCAAAAAGCAAGAATCAGCGCAATTAAGAAACTCTTCCAAGAAAAAGAAGAAAAGTAAGTTTTCTTAACTTACTCTTTATTTTATTATCCTTGTTGATGATTCTTCGAGTTAAAATTCATTTTTTATTATTTTTTTAATAGTTGCCACAACACTTGTCTTTTAGAAGACATTACCCTTTGCCGAGGCTTTGTTTGGGCTTTACTTTTCTTAGCAAACCTAGCAGAAACAAAATATTGAAAATTCAAGTCTATACCTTGCCTAAACCATAACAACCTCAGCTAAGTTGGTGGTCTATGCAAAAACCTATTAATAACAACATTGGAACTACCATAAACCATGCTTGACCAACTGCTGATCACAATAATCCTTGGCGTAATTCAAGGCTTATCGGAATGGCTTCCAATCTCCAGTACAGCGCATCTAAGAGTTGCCGAACACTTTTTTGGTTTCCAAGTAACACCGTTATTTAATGTTTTTCTCCATTTAGGAACATTGGGAGTTGTGATTTTCTACTTTAGACGCGACATTAAAATCATCCTTAAAGCGTTGGTCCATCGGGATTTTCATTCAGAGTATGGCAGATTCATCCCTCTAATCATAGTCGCTTCAATCCCCACCGGAATAATCGGCATACTCTACAACAAGTTTGTTGCGGACCTATACCAAACTCTCTTAATAATCGGCATAACCTTCCTAATCGGTGCTACCTTGTTAACTGTCTCCAAATACGGCAGAGAAAGTCAAAGCCCAATAAGCTATCGCAAAGCCCTAGTTATAGGGGTCGCTCAAGGTTTTGCCAGTTTTCCAGGTCTCTCCAGAAGCGGCTCAACAATATCCAGTGGGCTTCTGCTTGGAGCAAAAAGGGAAGTAATTTTCAGGTTTTCTTTTCTTCTCTCGATCCCAGCCATAATAGGCGACTTGGGCGTTGAAGCCTACTTACAGGGAGGGATATTGGTTTCCGAAGGCGTTGGTATCGATCCAATTAATCTTGTGATTGCATTAATGTTCACGGCGGTTGCAGGATACTTAGCTATTACACTTGTTAAGAAACTGGTCTTAAGTAACCGCTTTCATTATTTTGCTGCTTACACGTTTGCGTTAGGAGTTATTTTGATAACTTTGGCACTTTTAGGCTTCTAGGAAACGCTATATAGCAAACCAAAATCAATAAATACTTTTTTGGTAAAACCAAGGTAATTCATGAGGAATGTTTTTGTCAGGTGAATTTGAAAATCAAATTAAAAAAATAACCGATAGCGAGTCGTCGCAAAAAATAATAGATTTAATTACTGCAGCTGGACAAGAATTTCCTTGCTTGACCTGCCCTTCTAATGCAGAATGTGGCAGCTTTAAATGGTTCATCAAATGGTTTGGAAAGATCGATACTAATCCCTAAAAGATAAAAAGATTTTTAGCGGTCTAAAAGGTTGAGGATTTAAATGATTTTTTCTAAATTCTCAATAAATCGCCTAAAGACCTTCAAGCTTCCACTCCAAAACTCTGGTGCAGCTACATCTAATCCAACGATTTTGCCAATTTGTAGTGGGGACAAGCTGCCGCCAGCCGACAAGGCCTTTACTAGTTTAGGTACAAACGCTTTTCCTTCCTCCAAATATCTTTCATAAAGTGCATAAACGAACATTTGAGCGTAGACGTAGGGGTAATTGTAGAATCGGTAGTTTGCCATGAAATAGTGAGGTTTCATCGTCCATTCTGCTTGCATTTCTGACAGCCATGAGATTGCGGTGCCGTAAATGCGGTCACGTGCTTTAGTCCAGAGGTTGCATATAGTTGGGTAATCTAAGAATTCACCGTGCTCAATGGAGGCGTATATTGCTTGCTCAAACCACACACGAGCGGTTACTTGAAAAGTCGTCATTCCGGCTTCGTCCAAAACTAAGCACAAAAGAGCTTTACGCTCGGTCTCTGTTTTTGCCTCTTGAAGTAACGAATCAGTTAGTAAGAGTTCCCCAAAAATCGAAGCCGTCTCAGCTACAACAGAGGGAGCATGCATATTGAACAGGGTTTGGTTTCTTGAAGCATACCAGTCATGGGTGGCATGTCCGAGTTCGTGGGCTAATGTGTAGACGTCGCTTAGGTTTCCATTAAAGCTCTGCAATATGTAAGCGGATTTTCCCTCATAGTAGCCAGCACAAAACGCTCCGTTGCGTTTGCCAAAACGTGGCGTGGCGTCAATATGACGTTTTTGGAACATTTCCACAACTGCAGTGGCGTAAGCGGGGTCAAAGCGATTGCATGACTTGATGACTAATTCTTGGGCTTGTTTGAAAGTGAACTTCTTTTCTGATGTGTCAGGTAATGGAGCAATTAGATCATGGTTGCCCAGTACCGGTAACCCCATCAATCCAGCTTTTATTTTGAGGTAGCGTTGATACGAGATAGCGCCTTCTTCGACTGTTTTGAGCAGATTCTCAATTATGCCTAATTCAGTATCGTTGCTGATTAAGCTGGCTTCCATAGGGGTCGAATATTTTCTTCGTTTTGAAACCGTTACCCAATCATTACAAATAGCCCTCAATGCTGAGCTAAAAATTTCTCCATCCTTGCCCAGCAACCCATAGATGCTGCGGTTAGCTGATTCGCGTGTGGAGCGATTAGGATGAGCTAAAAGCCCATTAGCTTCACAGTAACTTAGAGTCTTTTTTTCCCCCAAGACTGTTATATCAAACAACCGTGTGTTAAGCCATTTGCACTGGAGTTCCTCCCATGCAGCCACGCCAAACTGGTCTTTTTCTATTATAATTTGCTCTTCAATCTCAGACAGCTGGTGCTCAACGCGGCGTTGTAGACGCTCAAGCATATGTCGATAATTAGCTAAGGTGGGCTCTTGAATAAGCTCTGGCTTGCTTTTTACTAGTTTGCCCAGTTCCAGTGAGTAAAAAGCTAGTTGTTTGCTAATTTGAGCTTCAAGTTTTTCAACCTTATCATTGAGTGCTTGGGTTTCGGGCAAGGTCATGTTGGTAGAAAACGACAAACTGGAATACAGAGAGAGATTACTAAGTTTGACATCAAATGTTTCAATTTCTCGAAAACACTCCAGTAAATTATCAGCTGATAAGCCGGCTATTTTGCCTCGATATTTTTTCTGGAACTCATTTGTGAAAGTAGTGGCTTCTGCGATGGTTTGGTTGATTTTAGGGTCAGATATGCTGGGGAAAAGCTCTGTTAAATCCCATGTGACTTGGTTGCTCAAATCAATGTTCCTCATTTTGTCTATTCTCTCTCGGTTATTTTTTTGGAATCTTATCTAAAAAAGGCGTAATAGTTTTTTCCATTTTTTATGCCAGAACAGGTGCTGCACACGTCGATTCGCATTCAGCCAAAGCTTCAAGTCGTAACTTTTTTGCTTTTTTGGCTGTTATGAAATGAGATCCGCAGGCTGGGCAGGCAACAAACTCGTTTTCTCCTACTGCGTCAAATTCAAAACTTGCGTGGCAACTCGGGCATTTAAAGAATATTGTGTTTTTTATTGTTTGCATTTTTTTTACCTTCTATTTTTTTAAGAACATGCAGAAATCTTTAGAGTAGTTGAAATCTTCAGAAATCGCTTGCTTTTCTTAATATTGGAAGACTAAGTATTAACGCTTTCTGTAAAACATTGAGATTGTTCCATCTAGAAAATGGTTTACACTCTTGTAAATAGGCAGTCTGGTTCTCAGGGTTGATTGATTGCGAATCACTTTTTCTGGGTTGGACTCAGTCCCCTAAAGTGGTTAGCCAAGAAACTTTGATGAAAACTGCTCGCGTCCATTAATTGCTTAGTCAAGTTTTCTTGACGAAAATACCTATAAGGTGATAACTTCATGACGTTTCTGATAGCACATGAAAGCCTGCATTGCCTTAGTTACTGTCTGCCTGATAGTTTGTCTTTCTATCGTCGCATTACCAGTTAAAGCACAAGAACCACTCAACCTAACAATCGAGCCAGATGGAAGCATTGAACCAAACACTGATTTTACTTGGCTTCAAAGAAACGGGAACACCTACACCTTTATAGTAGATATTTTTGGCACCATAACAGTTCAAAGAGCAGGAATTGTAATAGATGGAGCGGGGCACACTCTTGAAGGCAATCAGGCGGTAAATGTGAGAGCGATAAATCTGGTGGGTCATGATGAAACCTTCAATGCTTATGGTAACGTCTTAGTGAAGAATCTGCGAATTTACAATTTCTTAGAAGGCATATACACGGCCTCAAACAACAACAGCTTTATCGGCAACCGCTTTGAGAACGCAGGCATACACATTCTAGGCGGCAGTGGAGTAGGCAACCTAGTAAAACATAACAGTTTCATTAACGCTCGAGTTTTCGTGGACTATAACCGCGGCGGGCTTGATGTAATTACGGAAAACAACTTCTTTAACAGTGGAACGCTTGTTGATTTGGCGGATGCACCCCTTGTAGATAGAAACTATTGGAGCAATTACGCTGCCTCCTATCCTAACGCCACCGAAGTGGGCAGTTCAGGGATCTGGGATAACCCTTATGTCGACGAAGTTAATTGGGCAACGAACAGAAGCATTGATTACCATCCGTTAGTCAACTCGATAACCGATTTTGAGATTTCTGCTTTGGGCGTTCCCCCTCCATCGGCAACGCCTACTCCAACACAGCATCCAACCATTAATACTGGTGCAGAACCACCACAGACCGAGCTTTTTCCAAAAACATTAGTCATTGGGTCTGTAATTGGTGTGGCTGTTGTTAGCGTGGTTTTGTTTGTCTACTACAAAAAACACGTGATCCATGCAAAGAGAAGTTAGTCAAGAAGCTTAGACTAAGAAATAAGTTGAGATGATAAGTGTATGTTGTTGGCGGCTTCAGCTTTGAAAGTCTCCCAAGTAACAATTTAACAACAAGCGCTGTAACAAGCTTACACTGCAATCGGGTATCATTCAGTAACTCCCTTGCTTAAGCCAACCGAGGCATCAAACGCCACATCAACCAGCAGCCAAATCAACCAAGCCCAGACGTTTCTGGTAACTGTCTTGGGAACATTAGTCGTCGTTACTGTGGCAGCGTTGGTTTATTGGCGGCGAAGAATGCGCTTAGACTCTAGTACGAAGCATCAGGCAATTTCTTTAGTATGATAAATATTAAAGATACAATATGGTTGCTTGTATGTCCAGTTGTTATTATCGTGTTTAGGCTCATTGCGTGTTTGGGTTAATGATGTATTGTGGTTTTTTCCTGCAAGCTCAGATTAGACTCCACTTATTGGGTTGAGTCAACTTAGTAGAAGAAGAAGCGAGAAATTTTTTAACCTTCTTCTTCTTTCAGTTAAAATTGATGGCTTGACTTAGGAATCAGCTTTAAGTCGGAAGAAACTTTCCTGCTGTTGAAAGAATTCTCTTATTCTAATTTTGTTCTCGAGTTCTCAAATTTTCCGTCTTTCTATGGTGTCAGTTTATCGGTAACGTTTATCTGCTAAACGGGCTGGACGGGCAACATGAAAGGTTTTGGGGAGGCTGTTGTGTGTTTAGTTTAGTAGTAGTCGTCTGCTGAATTTGCCGGACGACGACTACTAACGAATAAAAGATGACTGGGCGGTTTCTCTTTTAATATTAAAAATGCGTTTCTAATCTGATTTGTGAAAGAAGAAAAAATTGTCTTTTTTCCAGAAAATAGAGATTTTTCTTCTTCTAAGAGTTGCCTATTTCCAAGTTTGTGGGACTGGCGGTTCCTCAGCGAAAACTTGTATCCACTCAGCTTTTGCCTCTTCTGTCCATCTTAGCTAGTTTGCCTCTACTTTAGGAACTATGCCAGGGTAATGCTTGAGTATAGTCTGTGCATGTTTTAAGGTCTCTATGTCGTCTGAATCTATGGCTTTTTTACAGAGCGCCACTAACGGGCGTTTTTGGCGTGCTTAGTAATGAGTTAGAAGTTAATCCACTAGTCGGCGGACAGTACAAATTCTTATCCAGAATGGTGCTACGGGCTAGCTTCACTGCGTCGTTCAAACCGTCGATTGCTAATTGAGTATGACTGATTTTTCCTTGAAACCTCTTTTTGCGGCATAAACAAGACCCTAACAAAATTATGAACAATGACAGAAACCACTGCAAACCGTTCACGCTCCAACTAAGGAGGCGAGGAAAACATATCGCTTGCTTGCAAGAGGCTAACCAACAAAACATACTTAACAAGAGTTTGCTTTTAAGCAATTGCACAAAAGAATAAGAGTTGAACTGAAGCTCAAGTCGTTTTCAAATTTTAGAACTTAGTGAAATGCGCCCAATTGATCCTTAATTATAGACTAAAATTCACTTTGGAAAGGTGCTCTTCCATTTGACTTGCCCTTGTTTGCTTCTTGGGCAAATTGATTTGGGGTTAGTCAACATGGACTTTGCGCAGAGCTCGAGTAAACTCTTTCCCTACAAGCTAGCCTCCATGATTGGAGGGTTTAACTGTCGGGGGTATTAAACCGTCCCGGTGGTTGAGACCCAAAGGAGAAATCGATTTTTTAGAGGTTATTTATTAAAACAACCAATATTATTAAGCTATTTCGTAAAAGGGGCAAAGTGCCACGGGTAGGATTCGAACCTGCGAACCCCTGCGGGGAAGAACTCTGAAAGAGTAAATTTTTTATTTGCCTATAACTATGGCTATGGTGAGGAATAAAATTGCCAACAACCGTTCAAGTTGACGAAAAAACTCTGCTAATGCTAAACAAAATCAAAAAAGAAATGAAAGCCAATAGCCACGACCAAGTCATAAAAACCTTAATTATTGAACGAAAAAAGATTCCCCGCTCAATGTTTGGCTCAAACCGTAGACTAAAAACATTCACAAAAGATGATGAAGCGGAATTCCATGACCTCTAAATTTGTCTTAGACGCTTACGCTTGGATAGAATACTTCAGAGCCTCAAAATACGGTGAAACTGCCAAAGAATACATCGAAAACGCTGATTCAGTAACCCCAAGTATAATTGTTGCTGAAATTAGCCGAAAACTGGAGAAAGAAATAGAACTTGGAAATGAAACCACAGAAGGCAGACTACAGCGTCTCGATTTCATAAGCGCCAACAGCCAAGTAGTCGCCTTAGATTTTGATCTCGCAGTAACAGCAGGAAAAACAGATTTAGAAATGAAAAAGAAAATCAGAGACTGGGGTCTAGCAGACTCAATAGTTCTTTGCACGGCAAGGAATCTTGATGGAAAAGTAGTGACGGGCGATGAGCACTTTAGAGACTTAAAAGAAGTAATTTTCATAAAATAATTTTTATTTGGTGCTACGGGCAGGATTCGAACCTGCGAACCCCTGCGGGAAAGGATTTCCCATCATAGGGCCAGACCTGCCGGCCAATGTTGATCTTGAGTCCTTCACCTTTGACCTGGCTTGGTTACCGTAGCATAGTGCAGTACAAAATTGTCTGGTTACTGTCTTATTAATCATTCTCACATGTTACCGCAAAAGTAAAAGACTCATTCATCGATAGTAAGGGAAGATGCGGACTAACCACAAGATTATCTTTGGGAACAGCCAACAAATGAGCGAAGTCGCTGAAGGTCATGTTCACTTGATTGTGACTTCGCCGCCTTACCCTATGATTGCAATGTGGGATGAACTGTTTTGTAAGGCAGATCCCAAGATTGCAGAATATTGGAGAAATTTGGAGTCAACTGGTAACGATGCAAATGTGCGGCAAATTTACGATTCCATGCATGAAAACCTTGCCAAAGTTTGGATTGAAAGCTACCGTGTACTTTGCGATGGCGGAATCGCTTGTATAAATATTGGAGATGCAACCCGTAGCATCAACGGCAAATTTCAACTTTTCCCTAACCACTCACGTATCACCGAAATCTGCGAAAAAATTGGCTTTACAACGCTCCCATATATTCTATGGAAGAAAACCACCAACAAACCTGTCTACAAGGGTAAAGGTGCTTTTTTAGGTTCAGGTTTTTTGCCTCCGAACGCTTATGTAACTTTGGATTGTGAGTTTATTTTGATTTTTAGGAAAGGAGGTCTTCGTAAGTTTCAGCCCAAAGATGCAAATCGGTATGACAGCGCTTTTACAAAGGAGCAGAGAGATGAATGGTTTAGCCAAATCTGGAGCTTAAAGGGAACGCGCCAAGCTGCGGAGGATCTGCAACGCAGAACAGCTGCTTATCCGGAAGAAATAGCGGAACGTTTAGTCCGAATGTTTAGCGTTAAAGGCGAGATTGTCCTTGACCCCTTCTTAGGTTCAGGGACTACAGTCAAAGTCGCTATTAAAAATGAGCGTAGCAGCATTGGATATGAAAACGATAATGACTTGTTGTCGGTGATAACCCAAAAAATCGGTATAGATGCTGGAAATGTTGAAATAATCAAACGCTAACGATTAATATCTCTCCTCTAGATGTTAGCAAGCAAGGTACTGATAATTGAGCAAGAAGATCTCGATAGATAAGAAACCTATGGGGTTTGGAAATGCCTCTAGAAGGTTTACTCAAACCGGCAGACGTTTAAAAGGTAACCTTGCCAAGGATCGGTTTGCTTTTGACCAAGCAATTCAAGGTCATGACTGCATCAAAATTCGTGAGGGGGGCGATTTTATGGTTCAGAAACGAGACTTTTTTGGAAATAAGGTTGGGGAGCCAACGGTTTTTGAGGTTAAGACTGATAATTCTAAATTAACTGAGGCTCAGTTGAGTCGCCGGCAGAAGCTTGGGCGAAATCGTTACAGAATTGTTAGATACTGAAACTTTGCTTTGTCTGAGTTGGTGGGTTAATGCCAAAGAGGCATGTCTTTCTTGAAGTTGATTTAGGATAATTTATGTTTGTTTTTAGCTAAACCTTAAAACCAATCCGGCAACGGTAATTTACCCGAAGAGAATGCAACCAGAAAGCATCAGTTCAGTTTTCAAGCTACTTGCTAAACCTGTTCGCAAAGCTTTAGCAACGCTTGGTTTTTCGACGCCGACTTTGCCGCAGACATTGGCTTTTCCGCCTATTCTGGACGGTAAGAATGTTCTATTGATTGCTCCCACGGGCACGGGAAAAACTGAAGCTGTGTTGTTGCCAATTTTCTCGAAGCTGGTAGAGCAGAAAACTCAAGAAGCAAAAGGAATCCAAGTCATCTATATCACACCTCTACGTGCCCTTAATCGTGACATGCTAAAACGACTAACTTTTTGGAGTCAGCAACTTGATATAACCGTGGATGTACGGCATGGCGATACGGAGATGAAAATCCGTCGCAAGCAAGCTAAAAAACCACCCCTAATGCTCGTCACTACACCTGAAACTCTTCAAGCAATTCTGCCTGGCTCACAAATGCGTCGCCACCTTGGAAACGTTCAAACAGTCGTTATCGATGAAGTGCATGATTTGGCTGAAAGCAAACGGGGTATCCAGTTGACGGTGGCGCTGGAACGTATAGTTGAAGCAACAGGAAAGGATTTTCAGCGAATCGGTTTATCCGCTACAGTGGGCAACCCCGAAGAAGTTGCCCGTTTCATAGCTGGAACAGACAGAGAGGTCACTGTTGAACAGGCAATTCTAGCAAAGAACTACCGCTATAGCGTTGAATCCATTTCGCCCACTGAAAAAGACTATGAGTTAGCAGCCAAACTGGAAACTGCACCTGAAGCTGCAGCACGTATCCGCCGATTATTGGATCTTATCGAAAGCCACAAGTCTACGTTGGTTTTCGTAAATAGCCGAACAATCGCGGAGCTGCTGGGGCACCGTTTTGACCAGCTGGGACGTCAAGACATAGCCGTGCACCATGGCTCCCTGTCTAGGGAAGAACGGGTTTCTATTGAAGACCAATTCAAGGCAGGGCAACTTCGTGCAATCATCTGCACCAGCACCCTAGAACTAGGCATAGACATAGGCAATGTGGACATGGTAGTGCAGTATATGTCGCCTCGGCAAGTTAGCAGCTTAATACAGCGCGTAGGCAGAAGCGGTCACAGTTTAGGGCGTCTTTCAGAGGGCGTCATTGTTACATCGTTTCCTGACGATACTTTAGAGTCTGTCGCAGCGGTGTCTAATGCTAATCAAAACAAAATTGAACCAGTAATTTTCCACAAGAATGCGTTGGATGTTTTGGCGCATCAAATTGCAGGCATTATCCTAGATAAACAACTCATCATGCAAACCGAGCTTTCAGTCATAATTCACCGTGCATATCCATATAGCACATTAACGGAGGAAAAGCTACAAGATGTTACAATTTTTTTGGAGAGCCTCTACAAACTAAGAACAGAAGAGGACGGAAAAGTTTTGAAAAAAACAGGTCGAACACGTGAATATTACTATACAAACCTATCCATGATCCCTGACGAAAAACGCTATCCAGTAATCAACGTAATATCAGACCGAAAAATCGGCACACTCGGTGATGAATTCATGACCCTGCATGCACGTGTAGGCTTGAATTTTATCATGAGAGGGAAAGTTTGGCGGATGGTTCAAATTGAGGACGAAACGGGCACTGTCCATGTTTTGCCTGCCGAAGACCCATCTGCTGCTGTTCCCGGTTGGGATGGCGAAATTCTACCTGTTCCATTTGACTTGGCGCAGCAAACAGGTGCTATTCGGGAGAAAGTTGGCAAAATGCTAAAACAGGGAAAAAAACCCGAGGCAACGGCGGAAGAATTGGCAGCTGATTTTAAGGCCGATAAGGAAACCATTCTTGAGGCTGCCCTGGAAATTGACGAACACATAAGAGAAGGTGTGCCCCTTCCAACACAAAACAACATAGTCATTGAAGTGCTAGACCGCTATATTGTTGTTCATGCGTGTTTTGGTGAGCTTGTCAACCGCACCTTTGGCGGAATCTTTGATTCTATACTTTCCGAGCGCGAAGCCATCACTGGTTGGTGGACAGACGGCTATAGAATCCTCATAGAAACTTCCCATAAACTAACCAAAATGGATGTTGAAACGTTACCCAAAGAACTCTTCGAATTAACTAAAGAGCGGGTGGATGACGCGTTCCTAACATATGTTAACTCAAAATTCCCATTTGTGGCCAGAATGAAAGCCATTGCAGAACGATTCGGTGCCTTGCCGAGAGGCAAGACTTTGGCTCATTCTGACCGAGCAGAGAAGCTCAAAGCAGCTTTTGAAGGTACGCCCATCTACGACGAGACATTGCGGGAGGCAATGATGGATAAAGTTGATCTTTTAAAAGTAAAGCAGATAATTCATGATATTGGCGACGGAAAAGTCCGCGTTTCCGCAATGATGCGGAACAAGCCCTCCCCATTGGCCTATCATATTTTGATGCAATACGCCGATACCGCTGAACTCATGGTGCCAGAACGTGTGCTATTAACTAACATTGACCGAATGAGACATTCAATCGATGCCCGAACAGCCAAACTACTCTGCCTGAACTGCGTTGTGTGGACAAAACAAATCCGAATAAAAGAATTATCTGACGAGCCTGAATGCGAAAACTGCCACTCACATCTACTTGCATTGCTGTATACAAGCCAAGATGCAGATAAACTCGCTGGAGATTTGCATAAACGCCGAGAAGGCAAAGAACTAACGCCTGAAGACCTCAAAGAACTAAGTAATGCACGACGCAAGGCAGATTTAATTTTGAGTTATGGGAAACAGGCGATGCGAGCTCTACAAGTAAAGGGCGTTGGCCCTGAGACGGCTTCGAGAATTTTGGGCAAAATGCACCCAGACGATGATTCCTTCTATATGGATTTGCTTAAAGCGAAAGTGCAATATTTGAGGACAAGAGAATACTGGGATAAATAAGTTGCAAGGTTTAATAGGGAATGCGCTTGAATTTGGTTTAGCCGTGGTATTGTGAAGAAGAAGGAAGAGAGAGTTCTTAAGCGTTCAATCGGCTTGTGGAGCGGCGTCGCCATTAATGTTGGAGCAATTATAGGTGGCGGTATCTTCGTTGTTACCGGTATTGTTGCAGGTTACGCTGGTTCAGCCCTCATAATATCCATGATAATTGCGGGCATTATCGCTTTTATTACTGCTTTCAGTTTTTCACGGTTAACAGCTTGGCAACCTGTAGAAGGGAGCGTGTATGAGTACGGTCGCCAAATGGTGTCACCCTATGTTGGTTTTATTGCGGGCTGGATGTGGATGGTAGCTAACACATTTACTGGTGCAGCAGTTTCTCTAGGCTTTGCCTATTACTTGGCATCAGCTTTTCCAAGTATAGCCAGCAATATTGTTGCAGCTATCCTGTGTTTGGGTTTTACAGGTTTAAATTTAGTTGGAGCCAAGGAATCAGCTAGCGTCAACAATATACTTGTAACCATAAAACTTTTAGTGTTGGCTTTTTTCGTGTTTTTCGGTCTTTTACATGTAAGTGAAGCCAACTTTACTCCGTTTGTGCCCCTTTCCAGCGGTGTTTTGTTTGGCGCGTTTTTTATCTTTTTTGCGTATGGGGGGTTTGCGCGGGTGGCAGTTGTTGCAGAGGAAGTTAAAGACGCAAAAAGAAATGTGCCCCGTGCAATGCTTCTATCTCTTGGGATTTCGATGTTGGTTTACGTTTTGGTAGGTTTGGTTGCTGTGGGGTTGTTGGGTTCAACTGGGCTTTCAGGCTCAGGTTCACCGTTAAGTGAAGCCATCGGTATTACAGGGAGCTCGTTAGCGGTTCAGATTGTAGCTGTTGGAGGGCTAGTTGCAACTGCGAGCGTTTTGTTGACGTCGATTTTGGGTGTATCACGCATGGCCTACTCTATGGCAAGACGCAACGATTTGCCCAGTGCACTTTCGCGGTTACACCACAAATTTTTCACGCCTTATTATGCAATTCTTTTTAGTGGATTTTTGATGGCATTATTGGTTTTGTTTATAGATTTGACTAGAGTGGTGGCGATTAGCACTTTTGCGTTGCTATTTTATTATTCAGTTACTAATGTTGCTGCTTTTAGGTTGAAAATCGGGGACCGGCGGTTAAGGGTGTTTTCGTTGGTGGGGTTTGCAACATGCTTGCTTTTGCTAGTGTTTGTATTGTTTGTTTCTCTTGATGCTTGGATTGTTGGGGTATTTTTCTTGACTATTGGAACCGTTTACTATTTGGTTCATAAACGAATGATATCTCAACAACAAAAGAAGTTTAGTTTGCGGTAACAATTTTAAGCTTTAAAATGAGTTATCTGTTAGGATAATCTGATGACGGTTAAAGCTGTTTTATTCGATATGTTCGATACACTTTTTCTAATTGAAAAAAACCATGAGTTCTACAGTCCAGCTCTAATGCGGATGTTCATATACCTAAACAAGCATGGTGTCAAAGTGTCTTTTGATAAGTTTAATGCAGCATATGTGGAGGCTCGAGATAGAATTTATGCTCGAGTTGAAGATAGTTTTGAGGAACCGCACTTTAACGTTCGTGTTTTTGAGGCTCTAAGGAGTTTAGGCTTTGACTATGAAATTTCCAGTCCCCTTGTAGCGGCGGCAACTAATGAGTTCTGTGAGGAATTCATGACCTATGTGAAAATAGATGTTTATGCCAAGGCAATGCTCAAGAGGTTGCATAGTAAATATAAATTAGGAATAGTATCCAACTTTGCAATACCTGAATGCGTATTCGAACTGATTAAAGCTGAAGGTTTGGATAGTTATTTTGACGTGGTTATGGTTTCTGCCGCAGTCAACAAACGAAAGCCGTGTCCAGGAATCTTTCACGATTCTTTAAAAATTCTTGGCGTTTCCCCCAAAGAGGCTGTTTTTGTAGGTGATACAATTGATTCTGATATTGAGGGGGCCAAAGTAGTTGGAATGAGAGCTGTATACATTGAACGTCGATTGCAGAAATCTGATAAAGTTTGTCCGGACTTTACGATTAAAAATCTCAATGAACTACTGACTGCGCTTGATCAATGTTAAAAAAGCAGGCATTTAGATTTTAGCAGCGATTTAATATCGAAAAACTTTACTTTGCGTCCGAGAAAAACAACAAGTGAGTAGCATGTTAATTGGCGCAATATCAGATACGCATGATAATTTGCCGCTTGTAGAGAAAGCGGTAAAAATCTTTAACGAAAAAAAAGTGAGTTTAGTATTCCACGCTGGTGACTATGTTGCCGGTTTTGTAATTCCTAAACTCAATATGCTAAGTTGCCCTCTAATTGGTGTGCTGGGAAACAACGACGGTGACCATGAACTCCTGAAAAAAAAGTTCAGTGAAACAAACAATTGCAAACTCCACGACCGCTTTGCTCAAATAAGTGTTGACGAAGACTTTAGGATCGCAGTTTTGCATGGGCACGAAGCTGAACTTCTAAATGCCCTAGTAGACAGTCAATACTACGACGCTGTAATCCATGGGCACTCACATTACTTGGGCTCTGAGAAAAAGGGCAAGACTCTAAGTATTAACCCAGGAGAAGCATGCGGATACCTAACAGGAAAACCAACTATTGCAATTTTAGATACAAATAAGCGGCAAACACAAATATTCGAACTCTAAATTTAGTCCAATACTGACAGGCTATTTATAGCTAAAACCATTTTTCTTTGCTGTTTACGCAGTTGCTGCTGTTTATAATACTTAATTTTCATCAAGTGCGTTGAAAAACCATACAATTTACGGCGGCTTTTTGCACTTTTTTATTCGATTATCTATAAATTGACAAAGTCCTTGTCTGTTTTCTTAGATCAATAATGTTTCCTGAATCCTCCTCAAATACCGATCCTGCGACAAAACTAAAAGATGCAGTGGCCTATGATAGTGCTGGGAAATATGAAAGCGCTCTTATGTCCCTTAACGAAGCGATTTCAATTCAAGCTGACTATGTTGATGCTTGGCTCATCAAAGGTGTAATTTATGGTAAGCTCGGCAAATGCAGTGAGGCGCTCAAATGCTATGACAAAGTAATTGATTTGGATTCCAGCCATGTGCCTGTGTGGCGTCTAAAAGCAGCAACATTTGCTTCACTTAATCAGCATGATAAGGCAGCAGAATGTTTTATAAGAGCTTTAGAGTTGGATCCAGCAAACTTGGAGTATCGTTTAGCTCTTGCGCTTTCATTTCAAAGATTAAAACGCTTTGAAGAAGCTCTCGCCTGCTATGCTGAGGCAAAAAAGCAAAAACCCGATGATCCTCGAATCGATTATTTCATAGGAGTTATGTGGAGCAATTTGGCGGATTACCAAAAAGCCTTGAGTTCATTCGATGAAGCATTGCGGCTTAAACCTGATTTTTCAAATGCTTTGTTGGCTAAAGGAATAGTGTTAGGTAAGCTAGGAAAAACAGAAGAAGCCAAACAAATAGCTGATAAACTCTTGGAAACAAAAGGCACATCAGAAGAGGAAAATCAAAAACAGCCTCAATCCTTGAACGATTCTATTAGGAACGAGTTTAGAAATGCACAAAAACGCTTCAACGAAAAATATTCTAGACCCGCATAACTTGCGAGCTTATCTGCTTCTTTTATTGTATGGTTCTCTTAAACTGTTAGCTTTCACGAACAGTTGTTTTAGTTCTTCGTCTGTTGCGCCTTGGCGGATTGAAGTTAAAATGTCTGTTAAGTTGTCGTTTCGCATCAAACAAGGTTTAAGTTTGCCATCACTGGTTACTCGAAGTCGTGTGCAGTGCATGCAGAAGTCGGTGTTTTCGATAGGTTTAACAACTTCTACAGTTGCGTTGGGCAAATGGTAAATTAATCGGTTATGCATAAAGGGACGTTTCTCGATCGAGATCGCTTTTGCCTTGAGCAAGGCTTCTTGTTCGTCTAAACCTCGATGATGTTCTTTGTAATAATTGTTGCTAACATTCACCGGGTCCAATTCGATAAGCTGCAAAACAATATTGTTTTGTCCAGCAAATTCGATTAAACTCGGTACATCGGTAACGTTTACGTCCTTAAAAATAACCATGTTTAGTTTTACAGGACAGTATTTCGCTTCAATAGCCGCTTTTATTCCGATTAAGGCGTTTTCGAGTTTTCCACCTGTGAGTTTTTGATAAGTCTCGGGGTTAAGTGAGGGCAAACTTATGTTTACACGTTTAAGTCCGCAATTGTGCAGCTTCTTTGCCATACCACCGACAAGCAAAAGTCCATTAGTTGTTAAAGATAAATCCCGTAAGCCTTGCAGCCCAGCAATGCCTGAGACTATTTCTGCAAGGTCTGTTCGCATTAGTGGTTCACCACCAGTCAACTTTATTCGGGAAATGCCCAATCCTAAAGCGATTTTGGCTATATGCACAATTTCCTCAACCGACATGAATTCGGCAGAGCGGTTGGCTCGTTGTACTTCACCTTCTCGATGACAATAAGCACACTTGTTGTTGCATCGCTGAGTAATTGAAATCCGAAGATTAAGAAGCGGCCTACCACAATTGTCTCTTAAGCTCATCGTTGTTCCCGTGCGTGCTTAACGATGTGAGGCGCTTCGGGCAAAATAAGCATTTCGACCGATGTCTTCACAGCGTCAGGCGACCCCGGGATGCAGAAAATTGCCTTTCCTTTTGCGACTCCAGCTACCGCACGAGTCAGAATCGCCGCAGAGCCGACTTTTTCAAAGCTTATGCGGCGGAAAAACTCTCCAAACCCTGGCAGGGTCTTCTCAAAAAAGGGTGTAACCGTTTCGATCGTGATGTCTGTTGGTGTTATTCCTGTTCCACCTGAAAAGATGGCGACATCTAATTCAGACAACCCCAAAATGAACATTGCAGCATCTTGAATTTGAGTTTCGTCATCAGCAATTATTTTCTTAAAGATAATCTTATGCCCCGCTTTAGAGATTAAATCAACTGCCGTATCTCCACCAATGTCACTAACATCTTTTTCGTTTGCCTCGATTTGCTTGAAACGAGACGTACTGCAGATAAAAACGCCAAATCTCAAAGTTTTTTCTGATTTTTCTTTGTGCTGTTTAGAACTTTCGCTCATAATTATGCCTGCTTTAATTTCTTAACCACAAAAATATTCTCAATAGCTGTTGAAGGATACTGTCCAGCGGGATCTTTCTCATATTGTTTGGTCATATCCCAGACAGTTAAAAGTGCTGCGGAAACTGCTGTTAGTGCTTCCATTTCGACTCCTGTTTGCGCTCTGGTTTTTACTGTTGCAGTGGCTTCAACGGTTGCTTTGTTTGAAACCTTCACCATAACCTCAACATTGGTAAGAGGTAGTGGATGGCAAAGAGGAATTAGATCACTTGTTTTTTTCGCTGCAAGCACACCTGCAATCTTAGCAGTGTAGAGTGGATCACCCTTCGCGATTTTGCTTGTTTTTATCAAATCGATTGTTTCTGGTTTTAGTTTTATGGAGCCTGTTGCTGTGGCTTCCCTGAAAACCTGCGCTTTTCCTGAAACATCAACCATAGCCAAACTTTATCCTTCCTTGATTTGCGATCTTTAGATAACTTAGTTTTTCTTGCTCTTTAAGGCAACTGTTAAGCGGACCTTCGTTTTTCGATCCATCATATTGGTTTTGCAAACAAAAATAGAGATGCCCATGCAGGAGAAAACCGGCTTTTTAAGGATTAGTTTTTTCCCAAACTTCAATAAGTGTAGCAACCGCTTTGGCTTTTGCAGTACCCTCGTTTAAGCGGTACATTCTGATTCGACCATATTTTCGTTCTTGCAAGATTCCCTCATTTTCCAAAACCTTGAGGTGACCTGCTGTTGAAGCGTAATTCATCTTAACTCGGCGTGCTACATCAGAAACGTTTAACGAGCCCAAGGTGTAGATTAGCTTTAAAATTTTCATCCGCGGTTTGGATGAAAAAACATCTTCTAACTCCAACTATGCTCTCTCCGATTGTAAAGTCGCAGTCATTTCTTTTTCTAATTCTACGGCTGGAACGGTAGGCAATGAAAGCTTTGTTTGGCGTCCACGAGATTCGGCAGCTACAACTTCAGCTTTTAGAACACCAAGCGATGACAAATACTGTGCGTAACTCCAGATCTGGGTATGACTGTTAGGGTGGATGTCGTATTCTTCGCAAATTACTGCATAAGCGTTTTCGACTTCTGAGAGCGAAGCGTATGCTTCATTGCTTTCCTTGAAGAATCGGGCTATTGCAAGCAAGAAAAGTTTCTCATGTAAACCCAGGGATGCTAGTTCGCTGCGCCGTAAGCCTGGGATTATAGCGGAAACTGCTTGGCGCACGCATTCCGGATCAACGGTATCAGAATTTTTGGAATCAGCGTATTTTCCAGCACGCCACAACATTTCGATCCCAAACCTAGCGTTTCCCGTTTGAGAATAAGCTAGATCTGCAACCAAGTCAATTACATCCTCTGACACTGCGCCTAACTCAAACGACATCGCAACTCGGTCATTTAAAATATCAATGAGTTGACCTTTTCCGTATCGCTCCAAATTTATGATGCTTCTTTGTAGTGTACTTTTAGCGCTTTCATCTAAATGTTCAACAGCTTTCAAATTCCGCATAATGAAGATAAACGATAACCGCTGCGGCAATCCTTGGCGCATTTCCTGTAGTCGCGTTAACTTATACACTGCATCTGAGCCTTCTTTTTCTACAAGGCTGTCAAACTCGTCTAATGAGAGAATCATGTAAGTGTTTTCTGTGTCTAATGCTTTAAGAAGGAAATTGAGAAGTTCGTCAGCTGAGTAACCACGGGCTGGAAAACTTGGTTCAAAAACTGCAAGTGCACGATGCAGAATTGGCGCAAGACTTCCCCGATATTCTCGACAGTTAACGTGAACATAGCGGAATTTGGTGCCGCGTTTGTTGGCTTCAGAGGTTAAGGTTGCGCCAAAACGTTGGGTTAGGGCTGTTTTTCCAGTTCCAACCTCACCAGTCACGATGACGCGTTGAGACATCCTATCTGGACAATTTAGGATGAAACTAAAGAATTCTGTTAGGAGCCGGTGTTCTTTGTCTCGGTGCGGCAGCTTTTGCGGAATATAGTTTATGTCAAGCTTCGACTCATCTTTAAACACGCTTTGATACGGCACGACTTAAACTCCTCAGCTGCAAATTGGTTGTTCTTGGACAATATTAGGTTTTAAAGAACAAAGGTATAAGGTTTGTATTAAAATTTTAAATCTTGCCCTAAATAATTGATCAATTTTATCCTGTTTCCTAATTTTTTGTTCGATAAATGATGATATAGCAAACTTTACATTATCGTTTCTCTTAAAATAAGACAGGTGAAACTAAAATGGTCGTTCCATTCTATATTCTCCTGCGAACTAGAATAGGCCAAAATGCTAATGTCGTTCATCAGATACAAAAAATTGAAGGTGTTAAAGTGGTTCATTCCGTCATGGGGCACTACGATGTCATTCTGTATGCTGAAGGAACAAATCTTGAAGACGTAAGGCGTATTCGTGAGGCAGTGCATCAACTAAGAGATGTAACCATAACAGAAACAGCGATCCACAACTAATTTCTTATTTTGCTTTGCATGCAAAACAACAGGAATATTAACCCTAACATAAGACTTATCTGAATAAGCGTATTTGAGTTTTAAAACAAAAGCCTAATAAATGAAGTTTGCAATCCTATTTTCCGATACCACGATGATACCTAAGTACTTCTTTTTTACAAAAGGGGTTGGCAAACACAAAGAACAACTCCAATCTTTCGAGTTAGCTCTAAGAGACGCTGGCATCCAAATGGCCAACCTAGTTAGCGTATCTAGTATTGTTCCCCCCGGGTGTGAACTGGTGACACGGGAAAGAGGCTTAAAAATGATTTATCCAGGCGAAATCACCTTCGTTGTGATTGCTCGCAACTCAACTAACGAACCTCACCGCCTAGTTGCTTCTAGTATCGGCGTTGCGATTCCCTCAGGCAAAAACCAATATGGCTACCTCTCTGAACACCACTCATTTGGGCAAACCGATGAAACCGCAGGTGACTATGCAGAAGACCTCGCAGCCACTATGCTTGCAACAACAATGGGTATCCAGTTTGACCCCGAAACCGCGTGGGATGAACGAAAAAAGATCTTCAAAACAACAGGTTTAATCATAAAGACAGCCAATACAACTCAATCTGCTTCAGGGGACAAAAACGGCTTGTGGACCACAACCGTCGCAGCAGCAGTTTTGGTTCCCTCAGAGAACGGCAAAAAATAATCGCTCAAAACAATTTTTCTTTGTTTACCTCCCTAAATTAGGGTTTGAGATCAATTCTGAGTTAACACAAAATTTTTTGAGAATAATTCATTTTTCAATGGCACTATTTTAGTCATAAAAGCACGACATTTTATCGAAAAAGCGCCAAGCAGGAGGTATTATCCATACCTCTATCGGTTTCGCATACTATTTGCATTTTACAGCTTTTTCTTTGATTTATTTTGGATTTTTCTCCATTCAACGCGTCGTTGCACTGTTTTTTCGAGTAATACATCTATTTAACTTTAGCAGCCCTTGTCTTCTCGCGCAAACTCTATAACAAGGTTTATAAGCATGCTATGTAGCATGTGTTTGTGCTCTTAGAAAAGTTAGATGAATCTTTGAAATCTTTTTCGAGTTGGACCAACCCAGCATCGGAGGAAATAGAAGATTTGAGAAACATCAGGCTAACCCAATCACATTTAATGTAAAGTTTATGGGAGAACTGAAAACTTGACCACAACACAAAAAATCCAAAAAGACGATGTTCATAATCTTTTAAAAACTTTCTTTATTGAAAAGGGTCTAGTGCGTCAGCATCTAGACAGTTATAACGAATTCATCGATCATGGACTTCAAGAAGTGGTTGATGAAGTAGCTGAAATTCCAATCGAGGTTCCCGAATCCCCCTATAAAGTTAAACTAGGTCAAATCTGGGTAATTGATCCCCAATCACGTATTACTGGTCCATACGCAACTGAAGTGGATGGAACAAAACATGAAATTTATCCTATGGAAGCGCGTCTAAGAAATTTGGCTTACGCTGCACCTATTGCATTAGAAATGACGCCAGTTATTGACGGCAGAGAACAGGACACCGAACTTGTCTATATCGGCAACATTCCTGTTATGTTGAAAAGCAAACTTTGTTTCCTCTCTCAGCTCAGCCGTGAAGAACTTATCGCTGCAGGTGAAGATCCAGATGATCCAGGAGGATATTTTGTTGTTAACGGTTCTGAACGTGTTATCGTTGCAATGGAAGACTTGGCGCCAAACCGAGTAATCGTTGATATTGACGAAAAGGGAACTTCACCCGTTTATCAAGCAAAGATCTTTTCAACTACAGTTGGCTTCCGAGCTAGAATTGAACTTAAACTCAAATCAGACGACGCAATTTACGTTACAATGCCCGGCGTTCCCACAGAAATTCCTTTTGTGGTTATAATGCGCGCTTTGACTTTGGAAAAAGACAAAGACATAGCTGAAGCAGTTTCTCTGGATAACGATGTTCAAACCCAACTTGGAGCCTCATTTGAAAAAGCAATCGGTGTTGACACACCAAGCGACGCTATCCTCTTTATCGGTAACCGTGTTGCTCATGGTCAAGTAGAAGAATACCGTCTTCAAAAAGCAGAAACTGCTTTAGACAAAAACTTCCTTCCTCATTTGGGCAGAAGTGACAAAAACCGAAGAGACAAAGCCATCTTCCTCGGTGAAATGGCCTACCGTGTTATTCAACTGAAAATGGGTAAACGTCAACCGGACGACAAAGACCACTTCAAAAACAAACGTCTACGTCTTGGTGGTCCTCTGTTAGCTGACCTTTTCCGTGTCTCCTTCCGCAACTTAACACGCGACATAAAGTATCAGCTTGAACGTATCGGTGTTAAAGGACCAATCATTACTGTCTCAGCCGCTGTTCGTCCAGGAATCATTACTGAAAGATTCCAGCATGCTTTGGCAACTGGAAACTGGGGAAGAGGACGAGTAGGAATTACCCAACTTCTCGACCGAACAAACTACATCTCAACACTTAGTCATCTCAGAAGACTCCAATCACCCTTGAGCAGAAGCCAACCTAACTTCGAAGCACGAGACTTGCACCCAACCCATTGGGGACGACTATGTCCAAACGAAACTCCCGAAGGATCAAATTGTGGTCTTGTAAAGAACCTCGCATTGTCAGCTTCCATCGCTGTTGGAATAAACCCTGACAGAATTCGGCAATTGCTTTTTGAAATGGGCGCTGTTCCAGCCTATGAGGCAACTGTCGAGATGCGCATTTCAGGAGCCAAGGTATTCGTTGACGGAAACATAATCGGCTACTGCAATAACCCGGGTGAAATGGTAAAATCTTTCCGAGAAAAACGTCGATCAGGAGAAATTTCAACTGAAGTTAACGTAACATACTTCTCTAAACAACAAACCGAAACAGAAGAGGTCCATGCAAACTGCGACGAAGGTAGAGTTAGGCGTCCACTCATTATTGTTGAAAATGGGGTACCTAAACTTCAATCTAAACATTTTGAGAAAATAGGTTTAGGCGAATGGACCTGGGAAGACCTCGTTAAGAACGGTTTGGTTGAATACTTGGATGCTGAAGAGGAGGAAAACGCTTACATTGCCCTATCTTACGAATCAATCGGTCCTGATACTACACATTCAGAAATTGCAACTTACACTATACTTGGAATATGTGCATCTACAATTCCCTATCCAGAGCACAATCAGTCACCTCGAAACTCATATCAGGCTGCAATGGCAAAACAGGCATTGGGCGTTTATGGTACAAACTTCCATAACCGCACTGACTCACGTTCGCATATTCTCCATTATCCTCAAGTCCCGCTTGTTCAAACAGAAAACATGGATGTTATGGGCTATAAGCAGCGTCCCACTGGACAAAACTGCGTTGTTGCGGTGTTGAGTTACGAAGGCTACAACATGGAGGACGCTATAATATTCAACAAAGCGTCCATCGAACGAGGGTTAGCAAGATCCACTTTCTATCGTATCTATGAAGCAGAATGCCGACAATACTTAGGCGGATTAAAAGACAAATTCACTGTTCCCGAAGCAGGAACTCGTGGATATCGAGGAGAACAGTATTACCGTTTACTTGAACCAGACGGAATCATCAGCTTGGAATCGCAAGTAGTCGGAGGAGACGTACTAATTGGAAGAATCAGCCCACCCAGATTCCTTGAAGAATACAAAGAATTTGAAGTCAAAGGACCCTCAATGCGTGATACATCCATAGATATGCGGCCAAGCGAAACAGGAACAGTTGACGGGATATTTGTAACCGCATCAGGCGAAGGAAGTCAACTTGTCAAAGTTCGTGTTCGAGATCAAAGAATCCCCGAACTTGGCGATAAATTTGCTAGCCGTCACGGACAGAAAGGTGTCATTGGCCTAATTGTTCCGCAAGAAGATTTGCCATTTACAGAAGACGGAATCGTTCCGGACTTAATAATCAACCCACATGCAATCCCTTCAAGAATGACCATAGGACAGTTCATTGAATCATTAGCAGGTAAAGCTGCGGCTGCCAGAGGTAAGCCAGGTGATGGCACACCTTTTTCAAACGAAGGACCAGACGAAGTACGCAAAAACCTTGTAAAGCTAGGTTTTAGCCATACAGGAAGCGAAGTTTTCTATAGCGGTACTACTGGCGAAAAATTTGTAGCAGACATTTTCGTTGGATTAGTTTACTATCAAAAACTTCATCATATGGTGGCTGACAAAATCCATGCTCGCGCAAGAGGACAAGTCCAAATGCTAACGCGCCAACCTACTGAAGGTCGAGCAAGAGGCGGTGGTCTGAGGTTCGGGGAAATGGAGCGAGACTGCCTCATCGGACACGGAGCAGCCATGCTTCTTCGGGACAGACTATTAGAAGAATCAGACAAGTACACTCTTTACATTTGTGAGAACTGCGGACAAATTGCTTTCTTTGACATGAAGCAAAGGCGTTATGTCTGTAAGATATGCGATGAGAAAGCTAAGATTTCCCCAGTTATTGTGTCATACGCTTTCAAGCTTTTGTTGCAAGAGCTTCAGAGCTTGTGTATTACACCCAAATTAAGACTTAAGGAGAAGGCATAATGTCACAACAGGAAGAATTAATCCACAAAGTAGTAGATGAAATCTCATTCGGCTTAATTTCACCCAAAGATCTGCGAAAACAATCCGTAGTTGAAATTCAAACGCCAGACACATATGACGAAGACGGTGCACCAATAACCTCAGGTCTTATGGACGGTAGACTTGGCACCTTAGAACCGAGGCAACGCTGCAAAACTTGTGGCAACACTGCCATTCGCTGCCCGGGACACTTTGGACATATAGAATTAGCTGTACCAATTGTACATATTGAATTTACCAAAATTATTTTTGATCTCTTAAAAGCTACGTGCCGTACTTGTGGACGGATTCTTTTATCCGAAGATGCATCAAAAAAAGCCCGCCAAAGAATAGAACGATTTAACGAGCTTTTAGGAACTATACCTGATGAAGTTTACAAGGAAATAATGGCGGAAATTAAAGCTAAACAATGTCCTTACTGCGCCGCAGCACAATTCAAAATAACTTTTGAGAAACCAACAAAATTTATTGAACAAACAGAAGCAGGTTCTGAACCTCTAACACCAAGCATGATTCGAGAAAGATTGGAGCGTATTTCGGATGAAGACCTTGAAGTTTTAGGGTTTAACCCAAAGGTTGCTCGTCCAGAATGGATGGTCCTACAGGTTTTACCCGTGCCACCAGTGTATGTGCGCCCCTCGATCACGCTCGAATCAGGCATACGTTCTGAAGACGACTTAACTCATAAACTAGTTGACATTATTCGAATTAATCAACGTCTTAAAGAAAACATGGAAGCTGGTGCTCCAACTCTAATCATACAGGATCTTTCCGAACTTTTGCAGTATCACGTTACTACATATTTTAATAACGAGGCCTCAGGCATTCCGCCAGCAAGGCATCGCAGTGGCAGAGCGTTAAAAACTATCTCTCAACGTCTTAAGGGTAAAGAGGGTCGTTTCAGAAGTAACCTTTCAGGTAAACGTGTCGACTTTTCCGCTCGAACCGTTATTTCGCCGGATCCAAACCTTGACATAAATGAGGTTGGTGTTCCCCAAGATGTTGCCATGCGTCTTTCTGTTCCAGAAAAAGTTACGGCTTGGAACCTTGAGGAAATGAAGAGACTTGTCGTTAACGGTCCAGAAACTTATCCAGGTGCACTCTACATTATACGCCCTGATGGTAAACGTATCCGTCTCGAATTCGTTGTTGACCGAACCAAAATCGCAGAAGCCGTTGAATTAGGATTCGTAATTGAACGTCACCTCAAGAATGGCGATATCGCAATCTTTAATCGACAGCCTTCTCTTCACCGCATGTCCATAATGGCTCATTTCGTTCGAGTTTTACCCTACAAGACTTTCAGGATGCACCTTTGTGTATGTCCTCCATACAACGCAGACTTTGACGGCGACGAAATGAACCTTCACGTTCCACAGAGCGAAGAAGCTCGAACTGAATCTTTGCTTCTTATGCAGGTTCAAGATCAAATTCTTTCGCCAAGATTTGGCGGTCCCATCATAGGTGCAATCAGAGACTTTATCACAAGTGCGTACTACTTTACTCGAACAGGAAGTTACCTAACCAGAGGCCAAGTAAATAGAATACTGACTACAACCAACTACGTTGGTGATCTTCCGACTCCAGAAATTAAGACCCCCCAACCTATGTGGTCAGGTAAACAAATTTTCAGTCTCTTCTTACCTAAGACGCTTAACTATGTCTTGAAAGCCAACATCTGCCAGGGTTGCAACAAATGTGAAGAAGAAGAATGCAAACACGATGCATATGTCGTTGTCAGAAATGGTCAGTTAGTTTCAGGCATTATTGATAGACGTTCAATCGGCTCCGAGCAATCTGAAAGTTTGCTTCATAGGATCATAAAAGACTACGGTACCAAAGCTGGAAGGGAATTCTTAAACAACATTACACATATGCTGAAATGCTTCATATCCATGAGGGGATTCAGCTATACCTATGACCAACTAGTTCTCTCACCTAGAGCTCGCAATCGCATGGCAAAAACCATGGATCGCATTCAAAAGAAAATCGATGAGCACATTCAGAACTTTAACAATGGAACGCTTCCACGACTTCCTGGGCAGACTATTGAAGAATCCTTCGAAATCTATGTTATGCATGAACTTGCAACAGCCCGAGACGAATCTGGGAAAATTGCAGACGATGACTTCACACTGGAAAACGCAGGTATCGTCATGACCCGAACCGGTGCGAGAGGTTCAAGCCTTAACATTGGTCAGATGGCGGCTTGTGTTGGTCAACAATCAGTCCGAGGCAAACGTGTTCTTAGAGGCTATACAGGACGTGCTCTTCCACACTTCATACCCAACGACCCTCGACCAAGAGCAAGGGGTTTTGTTTATAACTCTTATCAAACAGGTTTAGATGCGATAGAATTCTTTTTCCACGCTATGGGAGGCAGAGAAGGTCTAGTCGACACTGCAGTTCGTACCCAACAAAGTGGCTACATGCAGCGCAGACTAATCAACGCCTTGGAACACATTCGCTTAGAATACGACAGTACAGTACGCGATTCTGCAGGTGACATAATCCAGTTTAGATATGGTGAAGATGGTGTTGACCCAGCAAAAAGTGATCACGGCAAAGCAGTAAACGTTAAGCGACTTATTAATCAAATAAAGATCGGCGAAGAAAAAGGAGAAGTTGCATCCACCGACCACATAAAGAAACAGCTCAAAAGTGTTGAAAACCAGATTACCCCAATCTTGCTGGATCAACTTAAACAGAACTTTGCAAAGAACAAACTTACTGCCAAAGGAGTAAATAAAGCTACAAGCCAGACAGCCGAACAATACAAACGTGCCCTAATGGAGCCAGGTGAAGCAGTCGGCATCGTTGCCGCCCAATCTATCGGCGAACCAGGTACTCAGATGACTCTTAGAACTTTCCACTATGCAGGTGTCAAAGAACAAAACGTCACCTTAGGTTTACCCCGCCTAATAGAAATCGTCGACGCACGAAGAATACCCTCCACTCCAATCATGACAATCTACTTGAATGGCAAATTCGCTAAAAGCAAAGAAGGCGCTGTTGAAGTTGCAAGAAACATTATCTACACCAGCGTTGAGAACTTGGCTTCGGCAATCTATGAAGACCCAGTTCGCGAAGAAATCATTGTTGAACTAAACAAGCAGATGATGGATGATCGCAACATAACTATGGACGAACTAAAAGATCGTTTAGAGCTTCAAAACGCCACTGTAACCGTCACAGATACCACCGTTGAAATCAAACCTAAGAAAGCTGAACAAATAAAACGTATGTTAACCAAAATTCCAGGTTACCAAGTCAAAGGTGTCCCAGACATCAAACGTGTCCTTGTCACCGAAGAAAGCGGCGAATGGGTTATTCGTACCGATGGCTCTAACTTGAGCAAAGTCTTAGAAGTTAACGGCGTTGACACATCCCGCACAACCACTAACAACATTCACGAAATCGCAAAAACCCTCGGTGTTGAAGCATCCCGAAACTCATTGGTCAACGAAGCAAAGGGTGTGCTGGAAGATCAAGGTCTAGACGTCGATGTACGACACGTAATGCTTGTAGCAGACATGATGACTACGACAGGTGATGTTCAGCAAATCGGCAGACACGGTATCAGCGGCAAAAAAGCTAGTGTGCTTGCGCGCGCCGCATTCGAAATCACTGTTCCAAACATCGTTGAAGCAGCTGTGAAAGGAGAAAGCGATCCCTTGGCTGGAGTTACAGAAAACGTTATAGTTGGGCAATCCATACCAATCGGGACCGGCTTAGTTGAATTGTATATGTCAACTTTCGAACGTCAAGATAAAAAAGGAGGAAAAACTGAATGATAGACATAGATAAAGCATTAGCGTCAGCAGTGAAAACAGGCAAGGTATCCTTTGGATCTAATGTTGCATTGCAGAACGCCAAAACAGGCAAAGCTAAAATGATTGTTTTAACCACAAACTGTCCCAAAGACATAAAAGAACAAATTGAATATTTTGGAGGACTCTCCAGTGTTCCTGTGATTACCTACAAAGGTAGTTCAATGGATATGGCTGAAGTATGCAGCAAACTCTTCATTATCTCAGCCCTCAGCATACGGGAAACAGGGGACTCAGAAATTCTTAAAGTAATTGAACAATAAAAATAGGAAATGGAGGAAAAAAACTGACAACTGGCATAAAAATTACCTGCGACGAAATGCGGTACATCGCACTATTTGAGAGCATAAGCGGCGCCAGCGTGAAAGACTGTATAATCGATGAAATAGAGCAACGTGCAATCTTCATCGTCAACCAAGGCCAAGTAGGCGTAGCAATAGGTAAAGGAGGCAGAAACATCCATACACTTGAACGAATGACCGGTAAAAAACACGAAATCATTGAGTACAGCGAAGACCCCGTAACATTCATGAAGAATGCTCTCAAACCTGCAACGGTACGCGAAATTCGAGTCACAGAACGCACCGATGGCAAAAAGATGGCTGTAATAACCGTTAACCCCAAAGACAAAGGTGTCGCAATAGGTAAGAACGGCAAGAACGCCGAACGTTTGCGCTTTTTGGCAAAACGATACTTTGACATTCAGAACGTAAGCATCACCTAATTTCAGTCCGCAGAAATACGGCTGATTAGGCGATGGAAACGTCGTTGAAACCGTTTTGTATTAAAGAGTTTCAATGACAAGTAGGTTTTTGGGGTTATTTTCAAATGAATTTAGTTGATAAACATTATTCGATATGGTTCTAATTTCTTTTCATAAAAAGAGACATGGGAAGATTCAGCTTGTTTTTAGCTTATTTTGGTGCTGAGCAATGATTTAATTTTAAATTGCTAATTATTTTTTATGATTGTATTTTTTGTGTATTCTGCAAAATTATTTATACGTAGAGTTAGAAGAGTAAAGTTTCGATTGAGCTTTGTTTTTGCTCAATTGAGAAATTAAATGAGGAAAAAAAATGAATAAAATAAAAAGACAAAATTTAGTAATTTTGATTGTTTCGATTCTACTGCTTTCTATTGCAATTCCTTTTGCTAACTTACAGTCAGCAGACGCTCATACGCCACCATGGAAAATAATTTCTTATGCTTATATGGTTCCTGCACCAAACCCTGTGGGTGTTGGTCAGACTATTGCTATCGTGATGTGGATTGACGATCCTTTGCCAAGCGCTACCGTAACTAATGACATTAGGCGCCATGATTATACCCTAACCATTACTTCGCCTTCTGGAAAAATTGATACCCAGCATTGGGATGTAATTGAAGACACGACAAGTGTGCAATATTATCAGTACACGCCTTCAGAAATCGGTGAATACACGCTTAAATTTGACTATCCAGAGCAAACCTATGAGTGGAGCGGAGCATATCAGGGTGATATTTTCACAGCGGCCAGCAAAACAATAACTTTGACTGTTCAGGAGGAACCTATTCCAGTAAATATAGACAGTTACCCGCTTCCAACCGAGTACTGGACGCGTCCAATCGAAGGACAAAACACTTACTGGTTTAGCATTGCTTCAAATTGGCTTGGAAGACCCTATATTACAGGTGCTGGTGCTTCCTACGGTATTCCTGGTGCATATCAGCCATACGGTCTAGCACCTAACAGTGCTCACGTAATGTGGACAAAACCAATTCAATTCGGAGGAGTTGTTGGAGGAGCTGACACTGCAATTCCAGGTGAAATGTACTATTCAGGTCTATCATACAATGTCAGGTTTGGAAACCCAATAATAATGCAAGGAATGCTCTTTTACCAAGAACCGTACGGTAATGCTGGCGGCAGCGGCGGATTATTCGGAACTGGCGGAGATTACGTTGCAGTCAATTTGCAAACTGGACAAGAAGTATGGAGAATTGATCCAGCCGCAACAGGCACAATGCTCGTACCATCCTTTGGCTACCTCTACAGCTATGAGAATGAAAATCAGCACGGCGTACTTCCAAACGGCTTGTTAGTTGCGCCTTACACATATGGCGGAACCCCAACTCCATTTGGCATGATGGGCGGAACTTCTGCTTGGGCGGCGTACGATCCTAGTACCGGCAAACTTACCTCAATGAACATCACTAATATTCCTACTGGCGTTGCAACTAGCGGTCCTTCAGGCGAATATCTAATCTACACTCTTACCAACCTTGGGAGCAACTCAAACCCCAACTGGTACTTAGCTCAATGGAACTCATCTAATGTCTTTGGTGGAAATCAAGGCATGATGGGTGCAGGCAACTGGTACTCTGGTACTGTAAACGCAAACACACCATCCGCTTACGACTGGAACATGTCCATTCCATCGCTTAAAGGAACAGGCTGGAGTGTTGGACAAGCATCATTGAGCGTATTACCCCTCGTTAGTTTGGATAATATGCTGCTCTTGACGCAAGGATCTTTCGGAGGTCATCCAGGCGATTACGGTGCAACCATAACAACCGATCCAGGAAACATCACGGCTATTAGTCTTCAGAGTAGCTCTACAGGGCATGTGTTATGGTCACAGACGTATCAGCCAGAACCAGGTAATAATACTCGGCTTATAACAGAGTGGGATCCAGATAACGGCGTCTTTATCTTCGCTGACAAAGAAACAATGACGCATTCAGGCTATAGTCTCGACAATGGCAACAAACTTTGGGGTCCAACAGTCCTCACAGATGACTTTACGACTGATTACAACTACATGGCTATAGGTTTAGAAAGAGCTGCATACGGCAAACTCTACTACGCAGGTTACGCTGGGATTCTTTACTGCTATGATACAACAAATGGTGACTTGCTATGGACTTATGGCAACGGGGGAGAAGGCAACAGCACACTTAGCGGATTCGTAACACCTTACGGTCGTTATCCAATATTTGTTAGCGTTATTGCTGATGGAAAAGTTTACCTTGACACCACGGAACACTCGCCAAACAGCCCGCTTTACAAAGGTGCAGAATATCGGTGCATTAACGCTACTGACGGAACAGAGCTTTGGACGATTTTGGACTATGGCAATCAAATGTATGGCGGTCAAGCAGCAGTGGCAGACGGCTATTTGACGACGCTCAACTCATATGACAGCCAAATCTATTGCTTCGGAAAAGGACCAAGCGCAATGACCGTAGATGCACCAACAGCAGCTGTTCAACTAGGTCAATCGTTAGTCATCAGAGGAGCTGTGACAGATATTGCTACTGGAACCAAGCAGACTGAACAAGCTGGTAGGTTCCCGAATGGTGTTCCTGCAGTATCTGACGAAAGCCAAGGTGCATGGATGGAATATGTCTACATGCAAAAGCCTCGCCCAATGGACACAGTTGGAGTTCCCGTTACTATCAGTGTTGTTGATGCTAACGGAAACTACAGAGACATAGGCATAGCGACAACTAATGCTGATGGTTTCTACGCTATGAACTGGATGCCGGACATTGAAGGTCAATATATGGTCTACGCTTCCTTTGCAGGCAGCGAATCTTACTGGCCATCACACGCAGTAACTTCATTCGCAGTTGACCCTGCTCCAGAAACCCCCGCACCAACAGAAGCACCTTTATCATCGATGGCTGATGCATACTTTGTTCCAGCTGTTGCAGGCATAATTATTGCTATAGCAATAGTTGGGATTGTTTTAGCACTGCTCTTGCTAAGGAAAAGACCATAAACAACCAAAAAATTTCCCTCTTTTCTTTTTTTATCTTAAAAATAAAGATTTTTACTTTCAAGTATTTTTCTTAAAAAGAAAAAGGGGTGTTTGTTTATTTGTTTCAAATGATTTCTATGATGATCTTCACTTTCGAATTCGGAAGTATCATTTTTCTAAGTTGTTTAGGGATTGAAAAACGGTAGTCTTTGCCCACCGTGCCTTCTAAAATGAAGGATTTTCCGTCTGCGTGTAGTATTGATACTTCTCTTTTCGGCATTATGGCGTTACCTCTTGCGGCGTCGGTAATAATAGATAAGGTGCTGTATTGTTTCCGGAGGACCAATAGATCGGTAATTTTCCGTCCCACCCGATAGCATACAGATAATTGATGTATTCAGGTGTGAGTTGCTCTTGGATTATTTGTACCGCTTGAGCCGTAGCATCTGCAGAAATAACAGTAGCATTTGCATCGGCGTTGGCTAGCGTAACTATAGCTGTTGCATTAGCATTAGCTTGAATAACTTGCTGTTGTGCTTCGTACTCTATTTGTTTTAGTTTATTTTGTGCAGCTAGAGCGTTTTGTTCGGCTGTAACTTTTGCTTCGATTGCTTGAGTGAAGGATGGTGAAAATTTGAAGTCAGTGACAGATACCGATAGAACTTCAATGCCGTAGACTGATAGCTTAGATTTCAAGATGTTTAGGAATGAATCCTTAACTGACTCTCTTTCGGTGATTAATTCTGTGGCTACATATTTTGCTGTGGCTGCTTTAAGTGCTTCCTGAATGTTTGGGGCGATGACCCTGGTTTCGTAGTCGTTTCGTAAGTCCTTGTAGATCGTTAAAACTTGTTTTGCGTCGAGGCGATAATTTACAGCTACGGTTGTTGTGACTTCTTGTAGGTCAGATGAAGCTGTGGATTCTGTGGCGACTGCTTTTTGTATTTGCGTATTGACTAAGACAATATCTTGCGCTATAGGAATTACCCATTGAAGTCCTTCGTTTCTAACTTGGACTGCTTCTCCCCAGTTTAGAAGTATACCTTTGTTTCCTGCTGGGACTGTTCGTATCGTTGCTATTGGAAAAGCGATTGCAATTGCTATGATTATGGCTATTACAAGTATTTTTTTGAAAGTGAAGAATCTTATTCTTCTTGGGATTTCATTTTCGTACATTTTATTCGCCTTTAAATTGGCATATAATAGGTATAAGAAAGGTATATTTAAGGATTAAGCTATAATAAATACTTATCTGCCCCATCACTGGCTCCCGAAAAAGAGCCTACCAAGAATTTAATAAAGTATCTTAGTGAGGGAGGATCATAGAACCGCTAAAACTGAACAAGAAAACCATGTAGAATATTAGACGATAGTTGAAACTATGCATGGCCACAAGACACAGTTGCTTTTTTAGGAAGGCGAAAATATTAGAAAATAACCTTTATTTGTTGTAAAATCCTCCGTTTTGGTTAAATAACAGAGAATAGAACTGTTATTTTCTACATCTCAAGAGGCAAAGTAGCAAGGTATGCTTATCCAAGAACTTATCGTTGAAAACTTTATGAGTTATGAGTACGCCCGTGTTCCGTTTAAGCAGGGCGTTAACGTAATCGGAGGTCCAAATGGAGCAGGTAAATCCTCGCTTCTTCTTGCGATATCTGTGGGTTTAGGACAAACTTACACTGAACGGAGTAGAAAACTCAGTGACTTGATAAGGTGGGGGCAAGATCAAGCTCGAGTAACCTTAATTTTAGATAATAGTAAAAAAGGCAACAACCGGCCAGTTGCTAAATACAGTAAAGACCAGTTGTTCCTAACTCGTGTGTTGCGACGAGATGGAAAGTACTCCTTTGAATTGGAAAATAAAGTCGCTAGTAAACAAGATATTGAAAGATTGTTAGGTAAGTTTGGCGTAGATCCTAACAATATGCTAATTATTATGCACCAAAGCATGGTGGAACAATTCAGCGTTCTTAGCAACGTGGAAAAATTGCGTATGGTTGAAGCAGCTGTCGGGTTAGAGCCTTTTCGTGAAAACGTTTTGCAAGCAAGAACTAAACTTACTCGTATACTAAGTCAGGAAGAATCTGTTGGTAAACTTCTGGAACAAGCCCAGCAAACTCTCAACTATTGGCGCGAACAATACGAGAAGTTCCAAGAGAAAAAGCAACTTCAGCTTAAAAGAAGGTTTCTGGATCGAGAACTTGTTTGGGCTGAAGTTGAAAAACGAGAAAACGCTGTGAGCGTTCTGCAGAACAATTTCAATAAGAACCAGCAGTTGCTGGGTAAAATTGAAAACGAAAGACAAAGGATCCTAAGTGAAATAGACGATCATCAGAGTCAAACTCAGAAGCTGAGGGACGAAGTCAAATCTTTGTTCGATGATCGGTTGAGTTTGGAGCGAGAAATTGCTTATAGCGAATCCATTCAATTGCTTATTGGGCAGTTTCTTGGCGAAGCTCAGGTACTTGAAGAAAATGCAATCAAAGATCAATTTAAATTACTCAGAATTGGCAACTTGAAACTAATTGTCCAGAATGCTATCGACAAAATTGCCAAAGCGACTGAACTAATGAACGCGAACAAGACAAAAATGCTGAAATTGGAGGGTTCCACTGATCGAATTTCTGATAATACATTGGAGAATCGTGTGAGTCTTGCGCTGTTAGAGTTCAAGCGTGAAACCGCGATTTCTGAGAAAAAAAATATTGAGAAATCTATGCAGGAAGCTCAAGAAAACGTAACTGTTGCAATAGCTAAAGCAGAGCAATTAGGCGAAAGAATTGTTGTTCTGAAAAATAGCTCCGAAATTCAAGATGAAATCGCACAAACTGACGGTCACCTAAGCGCACTATCGAGTGTTTCGGAGGAAATTGAGCGTCAATATGAATCCTATTCAAAACTTTACTTAGAGCTCAAAGAGAAGATGCAGTTGGTAGTGGAGAACCGCGAAAAAACACTCGAAGAAGTAAGAACTAGAATGCAAGCTTGGCGATCTGTCATGGAGAATCTTCTGGATCGAGTAAACTTAGAGTACCAGCGTATCATGAGCCAAACATTAGCCACTGGCGAAGTAAAACTCTCTAGCGCTCAGGATATTGAGGCTTCTGGCTTGGAAATTTATGTCGGGTTTAAAGGAAGTAAGCCGGTTGCGTTAGATGCTTACACTCAGAGTGGAGGAGAACGAACAACTGCAACCATGGGTTTTCTTTTGGCTCTTCAGCAGCACGTACGTTCTCCATTCCGTGCAGTCGATGAGTATGACATTCATATGGACCCCAAAAACCGTGAGCTGATCGCTAAAGTTTTAGTTGCCCTGATTAAAGATGCTGCCTCTCAGTACGTTGTCATTACTCCTAGTCAAATTACATTTGCCCAGCAAGATGCAAATGTCATAACAGTCCAAAACCTCGAAGGAAAGTCAGTAGTGCGGCAGGTTAGCTAATGTCAAAGAGAAAAGATGATAAGAAGCTTGGGAAGGAACGGTTAGAGCGTATTATTGAAATGTGCAATGCCATCGAAAGCCACCAAGTTGACCCTTTCACGTTAAACGTGAATGAAATAATTAAAATCGTTAAAGTATATTTTCCCCATTGGGACCAGCCTGATGAATTAAAACTTGACGCGGAAGCTCTTCACCATTTGGCTACTGTAATCAAGATGCAAAGTGAATGGGTCAAGCAACGCTCAAACTCTTTGTATACTGACCCTTTTCTTCTGGAAGAGAAGATTCGGCAAACTGGCAAGCAACAGATGGTAGATGTTTTTTTGGGTGCTTGGAGTCCCGTTATTGAGTTTGAGCAACTTAGTTTGCATAATGTAGCTCAGGGGTTGCTGTACTGGGAAGCTTTGGCTCCAATCGATCAACGTTGGAAAGATATAGATGTCTCTGCAGTTGCAATGGGGTCAGTTAGCAGGGATGAAATGGTTAGGCAACGTGTCTTGAGTGATAAGGAATTTTCTGAGGAGTTGGAGGCGTATTGGTTGGAGCTAAAAAACAATGTTTTGGAGAAAGGAGTTGATGGCAAGATTGCTTATTGGGACTTTATTGGGGCTGACACTTATGAGGAGACTGTACAGCGTGCGTTCTTGACGAGCTTTCTTGTAACTTATGGTTATGCGACCTTGGAAATTGATAGGCTGGAAGAAACAATTCACATTTTACCCTATAAGAAGCAAAGGCAAGAAGCCTTAACTGAGCAGTCAACTTCGGTTCCCATCGCTGTGTCCTGTGTAGATTGGCAGAAATGGAAAAGAGGCGAACAACTTTGAGTATGAAAAAGAAAGGTGTTTACGCTGGTAAAATCAAGAAAGCAGTGCAAATGCTCTTCTACAAACGACATCAGAAACCAGGTGTTAAAGGCTGGGAACTCCACAAGGCTCTGGGAGCTGATTACCCCAAAGTGCTTGACGTGTTAGATGATTACTTAAAACCAATGGATTTGCAGATTAAATCTGTGTTTGAAGAGGACAAAGAGCCTGAAAAACCAACTATCGAGGAACTTGACAAGGCTAGATTCTTCGTAGTATTACGAAATGGCTCAGTAACTAAGGACAAGTTAATGGGTTGGCGCATAGACGATTTGGCAGGCTTAGCTATAACAATATCTTTCATAATAAGTAAGAAGGGGCAGACCACTCGCAAGGAAATTGAGAAACTCTTAGGTGAGAAAATGCCGGGCTGGAAAATTGGTTTAAACATAGATCGCTATATTCGAAGCGGATATTTGATGCAGGATGATAAGGGTTTAATGTACTTAGATTGGCGGACAAGAGTTGAAGTCGATGAGAAAGCGTTAATTGAGTTTCTGTTGGCGACGGAGAAGAATAAAGAAGAGGCCGTTTATCTTGAGCCTAAGACTTCAGATTCGGAGGAAACTGAAGGGCAAAACGAATAGTATTTTTTTAAAAATTATTGTATTGGAGTTTTCATTTATCTTTTTTTTTCAATTGTTTGGCAAGTTTTAATTACGCTCCCCGCATACAGGATATCGTTGGGGTTTAATGGAAAGCTCTGAAGAAGAAATCTATTCAACAATGTTTAGTTCCCTAAAGCATCCTGTACGACGGAAAATCCTTCGTATGTTAGCGAATAAGCCGATGACTTTTATGGAAATGGTTGATCTCCTCGGTGTCTCCTCCTCCCATTTGACATACCATTTGGAATGTCTCGGCGAATTGATCTTTAAGATGGATAACAACAATTACAAGTTGTCTTCTTTCGGGCTAGCTACTATTAGCGCAATGAAAGGCGTAGAAGACCCAGAAACTGAACCCAAACGTCATCTAAAACTATCTTTTAAATGGAGAGCTGTTTTTGCAGCATTATTGGTTGTTATTATTCTCTTGACAGCCTTCTCAACTCTCCAATATGCTTCCTTGAATCAATTTATGCAGAGACAAAGCTCGCTTATGGCTGAAAACCAGCAACTTCTATCATGGGGCATAGGCACCGACAAAGTAGCCAATTTGCTAGATAACGTTGCCAAGATTGATACAACACAATATAAAATAGCGTTGCTTAGCAACACACTTGAATTCCGCCAAGACTTCGGAGTTACTGAAGAAATCTTAAAGTACTCTTTAACCAGCAGTCAAAGCAACATTGATGTTGACTTACGTTTCCGAGCTAACCATCTGTCACGTTACCAGCTTACTCAAATTGAAAGCACCCCAATTTACCAGCAAACCCAACCAAGCGACATTCTGCAAATTGCCAAGGGAACACTTGACAGGTACCACTCTTATTCCGGTGACTCCTATTTAGAAGAAATGAGTAACCTATTATCAGCAGTTAATAAAACAGACAATCTGTCAATAATCCAAGGTAACTTAAAATTGCAGATAACAAGTTCTGCAGATGAAACAGAGTTTTTATGGATGTATTCTGAGAGAGGTATTGACTTTTCTGCTAAAAGCCTGAGGATGACTTTTCAAAACCGACTTTTAACAGGTTTAACTGATGGATACTTCCTTTTTACAGTGGGGAATACCGACTTGGCCATTTCTGAGGACCAAGCCATAGATAGAGCCAAAAACTACGTAAAAACTCTAACATGGACCATCGATGGTAAGCAAGTAACGGGTTTTAACACTGCGGATCAACCAGTTTCGGTGCAGCTTTTGCCACATCCAAGAGGTAACTCGGTGGCGTTGATTCCATACTGGTACGTTGTTCTGAGTCTTGACCGAACATTTTCTGGTGGCATTAACGAAGTATCGGTGGGTCTCTTTGCAGATACGGGACAAGTTGAAGATGTTCAGATGTTAAGCGGTTAGAACTGCGACGTAACAATTTACGTTTTCATCATCTACGAATGCTGAAACAGTCAATTTACTCTCTTCCAAAATGTCCATGAACGCATTCAGAGGGAAAGCTTTCTTTAACCCAGTTACTACCATTTTTCCCCCGGGTTTGCCCACACGTTTTAACTCTTTTAATGTTTTTTTAGGTACAGGCATGTTTTGAAGAATCGTAAAAGCAAAAGTTCTATCAAAAAACTTGTCGCAGAATGGTAGATGGTCCGCATCAGCTTGCAAAACATAGACGTTCCCACGAACGTTGACTTTTTCTTTGGCTTTATTTAATAATTTGCGAGAAACATCGATTCCGATAACAATTTTCGCTTTATCAGAAACTTTGTCAAAAAAAAGCCCTGATCCACATCCTACATCTAAAACAACCGCGCCTGTAATGTCGATGTGCTGGAGGGCTTTACAGTATTTTCGTGTCTGTTCTTCTCTGTAGCGTTCATCGTACATTTCCGCTGTTATATCGTATCTCTGTATGACTTTGCGTTTATCTTTCCAACCAGTCAAGGTCTGTTCCTTCAGAAATCTTATGTACCTAAACCCCACCTAAAATAGGTTGGCTGAATGGAATTGCTGGAGAATAATAGACTTGCCGTGCTTACACAACCAACCTTAAGCGAAGCTGCTGTGCTAATTGAGAAAGCTTTTGCCAAAAGAAACACGCTAATAGTCGTTGGTAATTGCCATGTGGTTTATGTAGGTAGAGCAAGCTCAAAGCTAGAACAAGGCGAACGCCTTTTGATTATCAAATCTGATGGTTCATTGTTGGTGCATCGTCCAGTTGGTTATGAGCCCGTTAATTGGCAACCTTCAGGAGGCGTTTTTCATGTACAAGTTAAAGACGACGAATTGGAGGTTCATGCAGTTAGGCAAAAGCCACGAGAAAACGTGCGAGTAACATTTAGTCAGGTTTTGATGGTTTCTGCACTTGCCTTGGTGGATGCTGGTGAGTTTCTTTTGCATGCAAGCGAAGATGACATGCATCGTGCCATACTTCTTAAGCCAGAATTACTGGAGGATGGTTTCAAACCGATTAGTTGGGAAAAACATGTTGAACCTGGATTTGTAGACATATACGGTGAAGACAAAAGCGGCAGGCTTGTTATTGTTGAAGTTAAACGTAGAACCGCTTCTAAGGAAGCCGTTTTTCAATTGGCAAAATACATCGAACCCATCAAAGCTAAAGTAAACCGTGAAATCCGAGCCATTCTAGTTGCGCCTGGTTTAGGGAAGGATGTGCAGCGAACGCTGGTCTCGTTGGGGCTGGAGTTTAAAGCTTTGGATCCAAAGGTATGTGCTGAGGTGCTTAAGAAGGCGGAAACTTCTAAGCTTGAATCATTTTTTTAGCGAAACTCCTTCTTTTTCGTTCTTTGGAGGTCTAGTAGTTTGACTAATCTACTTTCTTGCCCGACGCAATAAGAAGCGAAATCAAATAATCGTCTTCCACTAGTCCAAATCCGCCTTTTTGTACTGAAAACTCATCAAACATTTTCACCCCGTCAGGCTTTAGGGCAGGTGAAGCAATAGAGAAAGGAACTGGGTCGCGTGAATGAGTGCCAATCTTTATTGGAGTTGGATGGTCAGGCAAAATTGCTACTGCGAATGGTTCATTCATGCCATTTAGTATTCTGCCCAATAATCGCTTATCTAAGTCTTCGATAGTTTTCACTTTTAACTTGTAATCTTTAACATGCCCGGCTTCGTCTGGAGCTTCCACATGGACAAACACTAAGTCATTATGTTCAAAGGCTTTTAAAACAGCATCTGCTTTGCCCTCATAATTTGTGTCCGCTAAACCTGTGGCTCCGGGAACGTTTATGATTTCCATGCCTGCATACGATCCAATTCCCTTTACCAAATCAACTGCTGCAACAACTGCAGACCTCAAGTCGTACTTTTGTTTCAACGTTTGCATTGAAGGTTTTTTGCCACCGCCCCAAGGCCAAATCAAATTTCCCGATCTCTTGCCGGCTTTTTCCCGTGCGATATTTACTGGGTGCATTCGAAGAACATCTCTTGAACCCAAAATTAGTTCTCTGAGTATTTTTGCCTCTTTTTCAACTTCTGCGGACTTAGCTTTAGGTAAAATCTGACTTATCTTCACTCCAGCTGCATCGTGCGGTGGAGTACACTCTATGAGTTCTGGATTTGGAAAGTCTCGTAGAATTAGGAAATGACGATAATCTAAACCGGCGTAGAACTCGATTTTTCCCGGTTTTCCCAATGCTTCTCTTACCATGTCAATTAGCTGAGCGGCTTCAGCAGTGGTTATGTGCCCTGCAGAATAGTCCAATATCGCTTCGTCTTTTTCAGTTATTATGTTGCATCGGTATGCTGAATCGTTAGCTGAAAGTTCTATGCCTCTGGCTGGAGCTTCAAGTGGTCCTCTTCCAGGACAATAAAGCCTTGGGTCATATCCAAGAACAGAGCAGATTGCCGTATCTGAGCCTGGAGTGCATTCATCTGGGACGGTCTTGATTAAGCCGCTTCTGCCCTTAGAAGTAATGGAATCAATGTTTGGTTTGTAGGCTACTTGGAGAGGTGTTTTATTTCCCAACTCTGGCAGAGGATAGTCAGCCATTCCGTCTCCAACAACAAGCAGGTACTTCATTATTATATCTCCAGTTTAACTTCGTAATTATTGTTCTTGCGATTGTTTTATCTTCTTTTGGATACTACAACCGCATATTTATCTACTTACTCATCAAAAAAGAAACGTAAATAGTGCGTAATCCCAAAATGCCAGTTTTTCATTAGTCCCGAAAAAGAACCAACAAAAAAGTAAAATGGAGTTTGGAACTATGATTTTTTATTCTTTAACCCATACTATTCAGACATAGATAAAAAACAAGCTTAGTCAAGAAACTTTGACTAAACTACGTCAGCATTAGTTAAATTTAGTCAAGAAAGTTTGACGAAAAATCTTTTATAACATTTCAAGACCGTAAATTCTTTGTGTAAGTCATGCATAGCATTAATGTCTTTGAAAGAACAAAATGGATGGTAAAACAAAACTGTTTTGTAAAATTTTTTGCGTCCTTGCTTGTGTTGTTGATTGCAACGTCTTTTTTTGGGGTTTTTTTGTCTCCAGTTGCAGGTCAAACAACTGCGGACCGTACACCAGACAGAATAGTTAGTAACGAGATGGAACTTAGAAATGCTGTTAATAACGCTGTAGAACCTACAGTTATCGCTCTTGATAACGATATTACACTTACAGAACAACTTGATATTCCAGTTAACAAAGACATCACCCTAACAAGTACAAGTACGTCTAAATTTTTTAAACTAATTGGGGGGGATAGAGAGCTTGTTAGAACTGAGGATGGTTATCTTGTTACTCTTCCTGATGCTATTATTAATGTCGAGGGTAGTGGGGTGTTAAAGATTGATGGTATTTTTGTGACTTGTACAAATTACCCTCTTGCTTGGAACAAGATTACGTATGTTAGTGTAGGTGGCACACTTATCCTGAATAATGGCGAGATTTCGGGAAATGTTTTGGGTGATGGCGTAGTTAACAGTGGCACGTTTGAAATGCATGGTGGCAAAATTTCCAATAACAATGGCAATGCTGGTTATGGTGGTGGAGTGTACAACAGTGACCACGGTAAATTTAGTATGTTTGGTGGTGAAATCTCCAACAACACAGGCTTTGGCGTGTATAACCGTGGTACGTATAACTCGGGCTGGAGCTATGGCATGTTTAGCCTGTCTGGGGGTGTAATCAGTAAAAACGATGACGGTGGCGTGTCTAACAGTGGCATCTTTAGTATGTCGGGTGGCGAAATTTCTAACAATGTTGGTGGAAATTTAATGCTATCAGGTGGTGGCGTGTCTAACAGTGGCATCTTTAGTATGTCGGGTGGCGTGATTTCTAATAATCAAGCTACATATGGGGGTGGGGTATACAACTATCCTGATGGTAATTTTAGCTTATTTGAAAATGGCGTAATTTCTAACAATAAAGCTGAAGTTGGTGGAGGTGTATATAATGCTGGCACATTTAACACACGTGATGGCGTAATTTCTGGCAACACCGCTACACAGTATAACGATATATATCCTAACGACGACAGCCATATCCCAGAAACAGAGTCGTTCCCAACTTCAACAGTAGTATTCATTACTCTAATTCTATTAGCGGTTGTTATAACATCAGTTTTGCTTTTTAGAAAACATCAAAAACGCTAGAGCGCGACTTCTTTCCTCTATAGTTTATCGTGCAATCGAATCAGAAGACACTCACAATGCGGATGGACATTGGGATTAATCGAGTTCGCATCAATAATTCGCAGATACGAAAACTCGACTCTTAGGCTATCACCATAGAAAACTTCACCATCATAGCCCAAACAGTCCTCACAAAGGTTCGGGTTGCCCGATTTAATGTAGAGTCAGCGGTCGTCAGCGCCAAAGAAAGTAAAACTCCTAAATTGGTCGGGGATCCTCTTGAAGGCTTCAAGGAACTCTACGGCATTAACTATGCTGATTAGCTGCAGGCAATCAGCGACGGATAATGTACCCCTATATTCCCCTCCTTACGTTCGCCATCTGATAGTTTTGTTACTTCGGACAGAAGCGGTGTTCTACAAGTTAGATTAAAAAACAACCGATTAGAGTAATAGAGCAAATGAAGAAAATAGGCTTTTAGTGGTAACTGTAATACTATTGCTAACTTCAGCTTTTGCTCCAATTTACCAAAACAGCTTTTCAATCGGGCAAACAACACCGCCCTTACCCGCATCTTATGTTTCAGGCACTTCTTCTTTACTAGAAAATTTTACTATAGTTGTTCTTCCAGATACACAAGGCTATTCCCAAAACTATTCTTGGATTTTTGACAACCAAACACAATGGATAGCAGACAACGTTGAACCGCTAAACGCTATTTTTGTAACACAGCTTGGTGACCTTGTGAACATACCTTATGATCTAATTCAATGGGAAAATGCAAATCAAAGCATGAGCAAGCTTGATGGCAAAGTACCTTGGGCAGTCTTGCTTGGGAACCATGATGTGAACGAGGGTAACACTTCAAACTTTAACACGTATTTTGGACCTGACAGGTTTAGCGGTGAAGCATGGTATGGTGGATCTTACAGGGCTGGTGACAATTCAAATAGTTATCAGCTGTTTTCTGCCAGCGGTACTGCTTATTTGTTTTTGCATCTTCAATATGACTCCAGTGATGATGTACTTCGTTGGGCAAGCCAAATAATTGATTCATATCCAGACAGTAGAGTAATAGTTTCAACTCATGATTACCTGATGGGTTTTTTAGGGCTTGGTCAAAGGTCTGAAATAGGTGAGCGTATCTGGCATGGCTTAATAAAGCAGAATGCCGAGCAGGTTTTTCTTGTTCTTTGTGGCCATGCAGGCGGAGAAGACCTGATAGCTGACAGCGTCAATGGCAATATAGTCTATCAGATGCTAGCTGACTACCAAAATTCAACCTATATTGAAAGCGGCTGGTTAAGAATACTAACATTTGCTCCAAGTCAGGGAAAGGTATTTGTCAAAACCTACTCACCTATCCTAGACAAGTACAAGCACGACCCACAAAGCGAGTTTACCCTTGACTACAACAAAGCCATTACTTCATCTGCTGTTTTTAGGAACCCTGCAAGATATAACACCACATACATCAGAGCCGACGGCTCAATTGAACCCCCAACTAACCTAATCCACCGCGATGAAAACACATACGTTCTTTTGGGCAATATTTTTGGTTCGTTAGTTGTTGAGCGAGATAACGTAGTGATTGATGGCGGGGGCTTTACAATTCGAGGATACGGAGCTGACTATTTAGGTGAACGCGAATATGCTGGTTCAATTGAGGAGGGCAATATGACAATACCTTGGTATAAAATTAAAGATGTTGACACCTCATACGTTGGAATTTATAGCTGCGCAGAAGGGCTCACGGTCATGAACCTAAAGATAACTGAGTTCTGGTGCGGCATCGAACTTGAGCATGCATCAGGCAATCGCATAGTAGGTAACGATGTTATAAACAACAATCAAGGTATCTGGATTCATTATTCGTCAAATAACACTATATCAAATAACACGATAAGCAACAACCACCAAGGACTTACCCTTCTAACATCATATGATACAGTTCAAAATAACACTATATCTAACAACACTGAATATGGCATCAAGATATCTTGGGCTTTTAATGCGGCATTGAAAAATACCGTTATGGACAATAGTCATGGTGTTTGGGTACTATCGTCCTATAATAGCTTTCACAACAATGTCTTTTTCAACAACTCCGAACAGATCCATCTTAGTTATGCGGTTGATGAGTATCTTTTTGGTTGTACGGAGTCAGCTACTGTCATACCAGTTTTTAACAGTTGGGATAACAGTTTGGTTGGCAATTATTGGAGTGATTACAATGGTAAAGGAAACTATGTAATTGATGAGAATAACATCGACCATTACCCTCTAACTCAAGCAGTTGATATTTCAACAGTAATTCCAAGGCCAAACTCTTTCTTGGTAGAATATTGGTTTCAACCGCTAATGATTGCCATCATATTAGTATCTATAGTTAGCATATCCTTCTTGCTTTTTAGAAGGCATCGAAAAACCGCTAACTCGGTCAACAAACTTTGACTTCGGTTAGTCAAGAATCCTTTACGATAATGCTTTAATTATCAAAGTTCCATTTGTGTTTCTGAGATGTTTGGGTAGAGTCTTCTCTATTATGCTTGTTGCCATCTTAGTACTATCAAGTTTGGTAATGTTGAAATCTGCATATGGACAGCCAATACCTAAACCATCTGTACCAGAATTTGCCTTAGAATTTATCAAGGCATCATACACTGTGATAGACCCTTATACTGGAGAATCTCAGCAAGTTGATAATAGTTACATAGAAGTCACGATAAAGAACCAGCCCTTCAACTACTCCCTTAACGGTACAACTTACAATCTGTACTATAATGTTCAAACAAAGCCACATTTTGGGGAAAGCTGGATTGCGCGTTTTCCTGTGATTGATAGAGCCAATTCACCTTATAATGCAGATAATAAATCTTGGTCTATTTCCAAGTATCTCACAGATGAATTCCACTCGCCACTGCCATCTGAATTAAATTCTGATTATACAGTTGTATCCTACTTTTTAAACGGTGGTAATGCTTACTCCCAATTTAGAGGACTTCCTTCTAATGCTCAAATTGACTTTCAAGTAGAGGCAATAGTTGGATATGATTCCCAAGCTTGGTATGTTCAACATCCAACCTATCCTGAAATAGGAGGATTTTATGAGCCAGCCATTGCTTATTATGCAGATAGCGGTTGGAGTACCACACAAACAATAAGCATATCTGATGACTCAGTCTCAACCTCTACTCCAAATCCATCTTCTAATCCAACGGCAACTCCAACAGATACTATCTCAACAGAAAATAACATTACTTCATTGTTAACATCTTTAGCCTTAGCAGCCACTGCAATCTTAGTGGTGGTTGTTATCTCTTTACTGTTGTATGTAAGACACCTGAAAAGAAATACAGCTAATCCTGATAATCCCACACCATGAACTAATTTTGGAGCGTAAAAGGTAATCAAATCAAAAGTCATAAATAGCTAAAGCAAACAAAGAATCATTCATGTGGCTAATTCCATTTATAGTTGCATTTGCGGTGTCATTTCCATTCTTTCCATCCTTGTTATTCCTCATAGTTGCACCGATTGCAGCTGGATTGGTGGGACTGTACTTGCTGTGGCAAAAGGGTAGAAAATTAGAGGCTATTTCTCTTCTTAATACTATTCTGCTAATAATCATAATAATTCTCCTTCTAGTTCTTCATTAGGTCTGACACAAGGTAATCAGTTATCAAAGATCAATTTTGAAGTTATAGATGTTAAATCTTTTAAAGAGAATTAACGACTAAGTATTATGCTGAAAGAGATTGCTGTAATTCTTGTAGCAGTTTGTTATATCTTTTCATTGTTTCCTCTGTATTGTTTTTATCCTATGGGTGCCTTGGAAGAATTTGAATTAATATTGTTTTTAGTTGTTGTTTTGTTGGTTTATAGTGCTTTTGATGTTAAGAAATTGATAGCTGATAGACAAAAAGACAGAGCAATAGCCTTTGTTTGCATTTTAGGGCTCACCATACTTTTATCTTATGCAACTGTAGCTTGGATGATACGCATTTTTGGACCAAAGTTTTTAATTTAACTTAAAAAACCATCATTAGAACTAGTTTTGGAACGTAAAGAAAAGATAACAAGTCATAAATTCTTTAACTTTTTAGCTATTGTTGAAGTGATAATCCTTGGATAAGGTGTCTAGAGAACGCTTTGTTGGGGGTTTTGGAGCTGCTGGTGGAGGGTGGATATTACTATCTATTTTTATGTATTTTATTGCTTATACCACACAGCCTAGGATACTTGTAACTGTTTACAGTATTGGTATAATGGGGGCAGTTTTCCTCTCTGTAGCTATAGGTATTGGTTTAAAATACAGAGATAAGCAATTAAACCAACCATTAAAGAACTAGTTTTGGAGATTATATTGGAGTTGCACTGGTTTGTGGGCTCTTCTGTTTTTTCAGTCTTCGCTTCATAGTATAGATAGACCATAATACCATTGCACAACCAGGAATCCCAATGAATATGAAGCCATCATTATTAGTTGTGTACTTTCCAACTGGAAAGACGAACATTAACAATAATCCAATTCCATAAATTATCGATTCAGTCTTGTTAAGAGACAAATCAACCACACTTTATCCTCTTGGTCTGATTTACTTATCTAACTTTCTATACTCAGTTCTGATTAGCTTTGCCTTTTAAATTTAAGAATTAACAAAAGACCTATTAGATTTAGTAAACCAGCGATTAGAGCTATCCAAGTTGGAAGTCTTAAAGTATTTTGGTTATTGAACCAAAGATAATAATCGTGAATAAAATCCATAATTCCCATAGAGATTAAGAGGGCAATTCCAATTGATGAACTAATAATGCCCCATAATTTTAGGTTGGGTTTCAAAAGTCATCGTGACCTATTTGTTTTAATTTTGCTTAAAAGATTTGCAGCTCAAAGGGTCTGTTTTGTATCCTTGCTGGTAGTGATTATTATTCTTCCTCGAACTCCAAGATAACCTGCCCCTGTTAAAACCAATCCTACAATGAATCTTGCGATGTTGCCATTTATGTGAGAGATATCCTCTGTGTAGGCTAAAGTCATTTCGTTGAAATCGAAGCCTGACATCAAATATAGTAATCCAGAACTTAACAACGTGACACCTAATAGGGCAATTAACGCCCAAAAAATTCCTATTGCGTTACGTCCGATCTTGATAATTATCGGCATACTACTCAACTTGTTATGTTTTGACCTTGCTTAAAAGATTTATAGTTCTCAGGCATCTGTTCTTGTTTCTTTGCTTCTTTGAAGTTGAAACACAAAATACAGATTAATGACAAGCATTAGACAAACTATTATGAAAGGAAGATTATACAGTGGGGATATAGGCATTTGGATTTGAGGCGTGTTTGGGATATGGTAAGGGATTATTGAAAGCGGATTCCAGTTAGCTGCTATGTTCCATTTGGCCCATTTATCTAGTTCCGTCCAAATCCAATAGCTGGAAATAACGTAAAGCAACCCTAAAGAAGCATTAACTAAAACCATGATTTTTAACTGTAGGATAGATCCTAAAGAGTGTACCTTGAAGTTGCCCATTGTTAGCTCCTCTGAGTTGGTTTTTTCGATTCGTTTTCTCTTACAAGTTTAATGATAAATAGCAGGTTTACCGTTGTAGACACAAAAAATATCAAAAAAGGAAAATTTATCCAATCTCCAAGTGCTCCGACTGCCATCCAATCACCGTTAACAAACGATCCAGCAAGAACAGTCTGAATTGAAAGGGGACTCCAACGAACGTAGAATAGACTTTCAGGGTACGCATTAAATATATTTCCTATACTGTAATCAGCATAAACAAAAAGCAAAATCAAAACAACATTGACAATTATTACTGTTCTAAGCTGTTTTAGCATTGTAACAACCTCTTTTTCTAAGGGCCAGTATCTTATTTCCAAGAGCGAATATTAAATGCTATATTTTAGAACACTTAACAAATGCTGGTTACTCACTAAGTGCCTTAGCCAAACTTTTCTCTCGGAAAAAAAGCAAGGCAGCAACAAGACCTACAATGATGGCTAAACCAATGTAGATGAACGACAAAATTGGGGAATGATCAGATATGGACTGGGTCGCCTGCGTGGGCGGAGTGCTTGCGTTAGGTATAGGCGGATTGGTTGACGGTATAATAGAAGAGATAGCTCCTGCTAACAGAAGAACCAATACAATTGCCAATATTGGAGCAAGCGTGATCTTAACGTTCAACTAGCTCATCTCCTCATCGCTTATGTTTTAGTGAAAGATCAAGGATTTATTTAATGCTACTTTTTGTTTATACTGTTCTAATTATAGAACAGCAAAAGCACATACTTTCCTATCATAGGTCTTAAATTGTATTATGACAGATTACGAGTTGTGGGAAAGATTGAGCAACGACGATTCAAAAGAAGTTCTCAGGGGAACAACGCTTGAGGTTTACCGTTTTCTGCTTAAAAGCACCAAGCCAGTTGGAGTGCGTGAACTTCAAAGAGCACTGGAAATGAGTAGCTCATCAGTTGCTAATTACCATCTCTCCAAGCTTGAAGACGCTGGGCTGTTGAAACGTGAAATGGGTGGATTTACTGTCGCCAAGTACCTGTTGGAAAACAGCATCAAAGTCCATCGATTTCTTATCCCACGGTATTTGTTTTATTCAATCTTTGGCATCGCAGTTCTACTTATTGAACTGACAATAATGAAACCAACTTTTTTTTATCGTGAATATGTTTTTTCTTTGATAGCAACATGCATACTCATTTTTTTCTTTTGTTATGAAGCATTTAAAACTTGGCAACGAGGTAATTTGTAGCTTCAAGAAACGCAAAAAACAAGTTAGTAAAGACATTTTGACTATTTTTAATAAAGAAACTTTGACGTAACTATGTCAAGAAAATAATGCGAATAGCCTTTTTATAGTTGTCAAATAACAACATGATTGGGTCAAAATGAATAAATCCGTAATTATTTTACTGATTTTGATTTCACTTATGGGTTCAACCATGTTTTGTATTCGACCAATTGAGGCTCAAAACCCAAACAATATTACCATTAATGCTGATGGCAGCGTAACTCCTTCAACAGCACCTTTGGAACGGTCAGGAAACACTTACACCCTTTCAAGCAGCATCTTTGACAGCCCCATTATAGTTCAACGCAGCGACATTGTAGTTGACGGTTTAAACTACTTTCTGCAAGTTTCACAAACAGCAGATTTCATCCATGTGGCTGGTATAAACTTAACTAAAGTAAATAATGTTATTATTAAAAACTTTGAAGTAAAAGGCTTTGGTAATGGTATTAACATCCAAAACTCATCTAACTGCATCATAGAAAATGATACGCTAACAACCACTAATGGAATAGCACTCATAGGGAGTTCAAATAATCAGATAATTAACAATAATATTACATCAAATGTTGACCAGTTTAGTAAACCTCAAAACATTGGAATCTCTGTTGTCGAAGACTCTTCCAACAACAATATATCAAAAAATAAGGTGACAGGCAGTTGGTGGTGGATTGGAATAGTAACTGACGGTCAAAATAACACGATATCAGGAAATAAAATGACAGGCATGATTGATGTTGCTGGTTCTGCAAACAAGGTCTTTGGAAACGAGGTATCAAATACTCAAACGGCTACTTCTAAACAGACTTTTCCAGACTCTGGAACTGGCATAGGCGTTAGTGGGCATAAACAAGAAATTTTTCAAAATACAATAAGAAATAATGGCATAGGCATATCCATTGGTAGTTCAGGGAATATAACCATCTACCTAAACAACTTTATCAACAACACCAATCAAGTAAGCATAGAAGAATCCGCCAAAGCAATTTGGGATGATGGGAAAGAAGGGAATTTTTGGAGTGACTACCAATCCAAATATCCTAACGCTACCGAGATTGATAATTCAGGAATAGGAAATACTCCTTATATTATAGATGCAAATAACATAGACCATTATCCATTAATGAGCCAAGCAGATATTATTGTCCCAGTATCCACTCCAAGTCCATCTACTTCTGTTCCAGAGTTCTCTTGGCTGATAATTCTACCTTTATTCATTCTCATACTATCTTTTATAGTTCTAATTAGAAACAGAAAATGGATAAATGTAAATTGTTATGGAAATGACAAAAAAAGGAATGATGAGTTTAGTTACTCTTCATTTTCACAGTCTTCACAGTTGCAATCGCAACCGCAATCATCGTTTTCTTCTTCTTCGAAAATCATAATATTAACCATTCCTGAGAACCATTTTCGAATCAAATAGCTATTTCGGTTCCTATCTCACCATTTCTCTATAGAAGGCATTAAAAAAACAATATAGTCAAGAAACTTTGACTAAAGCGCCTTTTTTAACCAGCTAGAAACCTTGCAGTTAATTCAAACAAATGTTTTAAGCTCTAAATTGCATAACTAAAGCAGAGGACAAATTATTGGAAAATAAAAATCTCCAAAGTGAACTCTCCATCGGTGAAATATTGTCACAGACTTTTAATTTGTATTCGCGAAATTTTATACAGTATTTAATTCCGTTTTTAGCTGCAGGTATATTGACAGGATTAGTAACAGTACTTGTGAGGGCAGTATAGTAGTCATTCCCGCAACACCTGTACATCCAACATCACAGCAACTATTAACCTGGTTTCCAACTTTTGTGACAGCAACCTTAACGTCTTTATTTCTATTGGGAATAGTAGGCTGGATTACTTCTAGCATTACTGCAGGAGTCGCGATAAAGTTTACTTCTGACATGCTAGAGAAAGGACAGGCAAACTTGCAAACATCTTTCAATTTCACTTTGACAAAGTTACTTTACTTGTTGGCAGCGAGCATTATTACAGGTGTACTTATCCTTCTTGGATTTGTTGCGTTAATTATCCCCGGCGTAATCCTTTCGTTGATGTTTTCGCTTGTTTATCCAGTCATAATGCTTGAGGGAAAGGGCGTTATGGGGAGTATCTCTAGAAGCCGCGTTCTTGTTAGCAATAGATGGTTAAACGCCTTCGTTCTAATGCTTTTAATTGGAATTATTGTTGGAATAGCAAACGGTGTATTCGTATTAGTTGCCTCTCCATTTGGCGTAATCGGTCCCCTTGTATCGGGCGTTTTGACGGCTCTCATTACACCGATCTTCGCAATAGCCATAACACTCTACTACTATTCGATGAAAGCAAGAGCACTGCCTCCGCCGCCTCCACCGCTAACGTAAGCCTTCTACGAGTTGTTGATAGTATAGATTTCTTGACTTGGAAAAGTATGCTTAGTTAAGATTCCTTGACAAGAATGCTTTTATCATAAATGCTTCCAACAATGGATTGGTTCCAATGAACAAAGCTTTAGCAATAGCGTTTGTTCTCGTCCTTTTTGTTTTCTCATCAATTGATTTTCTGCCTATCAATGCTGAAGGCCAAACCATTGTGGTGCCAGACGACTCTCTGAAAATAGCTAGCGCAATTTCAAAGGCCGCCAGCGGTGATACAATATATGTTAAAAATGGAATATACTCAGAAACATCGTTAGTGATAAACAAATCAATTTCGCTTATAGGAGAAAACGTTAAATCGACAGTAATCACTTTGGACTCCCCAAGCTACGAAGAAATGAACTTCATGCTAGTACCAGTACGTTTGTATGGCCCAGCAATGACAGTTAATTCTGATAACTTCATACTATCCAATTTCACAATCACGACGACAGGCGGTGACATTTCTATCGTTGGAAACAAATCACAAATTACAGGAAATTCCATAACCGCAGACTTATCAATTCAAGGCTCCTACGTAGAAGTTTTAAGAAACACACTCACACGAAAAACACCTAATGGATTATCCGTTGCTGGAAACTGGTGCAACATTTCAACCAACCATGCAACTGATATGTTAAGTGTGAGTGGCCAGAACAATATTGTTTCATTTAACAACGTCAGCGGCAGTCTAAGTGTATCAACTGACAATTCCTTCATCTACCAAAACAATCTCTACAGTGAGCAATATGGAGAATTCAGCGTCCAAGGCAACAATAATATCATCAGCAAAAACACCGCTGATCATTTAAGATTCGGCTTAGCAGTAAGCGGTTCCAACAACAAGGCTCTATTAAACCAGATAACAAATTGCCAAATGGGTATCTCTCCGAGCGCAGGCAACACATATTACGCTAATTACATTGCAAACACCGCATGGCCCATCAATCCCATGAACAAAATAATAAATCCAGATGGCAACTCTAGCGTTCTAATTCATAATAATTTCGTAAACAACCAATACTACCAAGTCACAAGTCTGGTAATGCCAAACACAACAGACTATTTTGACAACGGCAAAGAAGGAAACTACTGGAGCGATTACAGCGGAACCGACAATAACGGCGACGGGTTAGGTGATATAGCGTTTTATCTAGACCCCACTCATCTAGATCACTATCCTCTTATCGCTCCTTTCAACCTGTCCAAAGTAGCCGAATTGATCCCTGAGTGGTTGCTCATACCTTCGGTGCAATTAATCCATCCAAAAAACATTTCTTATTCAATCGAAAATGTAACTATAACTTTTGTTACGAATAAGCAAGTCTCATGGATAGGCTACAGTATAGATGGTCAGAATAATGTTACAATTTCAGGAAACACCACAATCGCGGCGTTGTCGAATGGCTTACACAATCTCACTGTCTACACTCGCGACATTTATGGTAACACGGGTGCATCCAAACCAGTTAACTTTAAGGTTGCTATTCCTGAGCCTTTTCCTGTTTTGCCTGTTGCCGTTGTTTCCTTGGCAGGCGTCTTGGGCGTGGCTGGTTTGCTGATCTACTTCAAGAAACGCAAAAAAAGCAATTTACTTCTTCCTTAAGACAGCTATTCTGTCAAAACTTACAGTCAACAACTGCAATTTACAAAGCTTCAGCAACTACAATAAAAACCCAAGAAATTTTTTTTGATACAAAGCTCAACTCTATTTCCACACCAAAACATTGAAATCTACATTGCTCCATTTTTGCCATGGGCAATGAGAAAATCGAGGTACGATGAAGCTGAAAGTGGGGAATAAAAACGCTGGAGGCTTGTGAATACTTTTTCCGCTATTGAGCCCACTTGACTACTTTGCTGTTCCAAGTTTGGAACAATTCGTTCCGTAAATAGAACTAAATTTACGTTAACCTACCAATCAACCAATGAGTCTATATGAGTACCTTCCGCAAAAAATATGCAAGCTCCATTCGATTCTGGATTTTAATTCTAGTCTCAGTCTACCTTGCATACGCCCTTTACTTCGCAATTTACGGGCTCCAATTCAGTCTCCAACTAACCAACGACCAATACGTGTTCGGTTTAATGTCCAAGGATCCATGGTGGTGGCAAATTCTCTACTACGGCAGCGAAGGCATTGCAGGCTCAGTGGCAATTGTACTAAGAGCATTTGCAGGCATATTCGCCTTCTATGCAGCGTTTCAATACTGGCGAAAAGGCAACAACGCAATGCCCACAATCAGAAAAAATGTTTCAAGAACCCTACTCTTAGAAGGCGGATTCTTCTTAGCACTCATACCAAGCATAATCGCAGCCTTCGCATACAACATAACCAGCGAATACCTCTTCTATTTCGATCACACGCCAGAAAAAATTTTACTTTTCGGAACCGCAATCCCCTGCTTGGCAATTGTTATCGTGATTCCAGCTCTGTTACTTAAACTACGAGTAAACATCAAAAACAATTCCCCCACCCAAGAAATTCTCAAATGGAGTAGTCTAACCGGCATCGCATACCTATTCGTTGTCTTCTGGTTCAACTACACAATGCTATGGGCCGCCTCCATGGTTCCATATCCACGCGCCTACGAAGTCTACGGTTTAGATTTTCTACTCCACCCCACCAACCTGCTGAGTTTTGGACTCACCATCTTTGGACTACTTGCCATAGCCATAACCGCTCTGATCACCTTGTTACCCGCAATCAAAAAACAAAACAGCCAACTCAACCTCACCCGAATCGGCGCAATCATGGTGGCCTTTGGCAGCTACTTTCTCTTCAACACTCTCTACTACAGTCTTACCGGAGGCTACGAAGCCCATCCCAGCGTCTGGTACGAAGTCATAGGACCCCTCCACAACCCAAACCTTTGGGCTCTCGCTTTCATTTTCCTAGGCATTCCACTGATAATACAAGGCAGACTCAAAAAAGTCAATTAAATAAGTAAAAAAATTTAGAAACTGTAAACTATCTTATTGTGGGTTTCAAAGAAAGGGCTGGGATGAAGCTCTTGCTTAATATGGATCTTTTTTACCAGTCATGTACGCCCAGACGCTAACAAGCACAACAGTCAGACATGCGCCCGCGAAACCTGAAATGATAAAGCTTGTTGCACCGCCGAGCAATGGTAAAACTGCCAGAAGCCACGGAATTAGGTATACTGCAGTGACCTGTGCAATAACGCCAGCTAGGAAACCCAAAATGGCAATTACGCCAAATACTTTTACTCTACTGTTCATTTAATTCACCTTTTGTTTTAGGATAGTTCTCGTTTCTTTTTAGGTTTAGAGACATTTTTCTGTTATAAAGTGTTGAGCGCTTGTTGCACGTTTAACTGTAAGAGTTAAAGCTTAATGGGCTTTTTACAAGCGTGTATAGCTCTACGTATATACGTCCATATTTCACCCATATTAACAATGTATAATTCATTTTTCCACATCTTACGGATGCAGAGGTAATCAAATTGTCAGAAAGATTCGCTAAAAAGTGGGAAAGTAAACGGGAAGATGAACCCTTCACTAACCGCATTAAAGACGCTGTTAAACCACCAGGACCATTAAAACCACGACTTGACTTTGCAGTCAGACGAATTGAACTCCAAGTCCAAAAACTCGACCAAGCAACAGACCGTTTCGGCCAAAGAGACAAAGCAATCTTCGCACGCATAGTCGACGCCTACACAAAACACGACAGTTCACGCGCAAACGTCTTCGCAAACGAACTCGCCGAAGTCAGGAAAATGTCAAAGTTAATCATGAACGCTAAACTTGCTCTTGAGCAAATCACATTAAGATTACGAACAGTATCAGAACTAGGCGATGTAGTATCCACCCTCGGTCCAGCCGTCGGAGTTCTACGTTCAGTCAGAGCAGGCCTAACAAGTGTATTCCCAGAAGCCGAAAATGAACTAGGTGAAATCGGCAACATGTTAAGCGGCATCATGATTGAAGCAGGCCAAGGCAGCGGAATGACCCTAAACTTCGACACTGTCAACGAAGACGCATCAAAGATTCTCATGGAAGCATCAACAGTAGCAGAACAAAAGATCAAAGACAAATTCCCAGATCTGCCCCCAGGAATGCCAGCAACCCCCGCTTCTCAAGCAGAGAAAACCACATTCTAAGATAAGGAGGAAAAAACAACAAAAATGTCTAACTCCAATCTTTTTCTTTCCCTTGGTAAACCAATAAAGAATGAATACGGACGAGTAATAGGCAAAATTGCCTCATTCGCACTAACTCCAAACGGCAAATTCGAAGCAGTTTACGTCGAATTTGGTGACGGCCAATTCACAAAACAGCCCATGGACAGTATAAAGTTTAATGGCGCTGAAATCACATATGTATCAAAAATCAAAAATCAAGCAGGTACCCTATGCGACCAAATCCCCCTAATCTGGCGCAAAGACGGTGCTCTAAAAGACCTCATGGACGCTAAAAAGATCACTCCCGAAATATACAAAGACCTCCACAACAGCTTCGAGAACGTACTTTCACAACTCAAAAACGAAGCTCAAATAATAGTCGATGATGCCGCCGTCGAAATCGAGCGCTGCAACGAAGAAGTAACTTCACTCAGCTACGCTATCGCAAACCTAGAAATTGAGCATGAAATCGGCAAAGTAGATGAAGAAACCTACAAACAAGCCTTTGCACTACTCCAAGAAACTCTGAAACGCGCAACTTCAGAAAGAACTGACTTTGAATTAACAAAAAGTAGACTCTCAAGCGTACTGCTCGGCGATCAATCACAAACACCACCACCAAAAACAAACAAAGTCTTCGCTGAACAAACTCCAAATACCGCAACTAAGTTGCCAGAGCCTCCTGTTGTCGTCTACGTGAAAGAAGCTGGAAAAACTGGAATTTAATCATCAAAAGTGACAACGTAGGAGACGAGGGACACCAAAAATGGGCTTTACAAACTCAAACCCTCCTCCTATACGTGAAGTTGCCACAAAATCTATTTCTACTCTAAGAGTTCAACAAAACAAGCTAGACCAAGCTAGCTACCGCTTAAAAGAGCGGGACCGCATCCTTTTTGAAACTTGCATGTTCGCATTAAAAAAGAACAACAAAGAAAAAGCTGCAATGTGCGCCACCGAAATTGCAGAAGTCCGAAAACTTGTAAAGTTTCTCTACAACGTCCAATTAGCCATTGAACGTGTCGTGCTGCGTCTTGAAACCATAAAAGAACTAGGTGACATTGTAGCTGATCTGAAACCCGCCTTAAAACTACTACAAGGCGTTTCTCAAGAACTATTCCAAGTTTTACCTGATGTAAGCTCAGAATTAAACAACGTTAACCAAACAATTCAAGACACCCTAAGCGTCACCAAGATATCCTCAGACGAGAATTTGATCCCTGTCGGCAGAAAAACCGAGGGTGGTGAAGAAATCCTAAAAGAAGTCTCGTGCTTCATGGAGCAAAAACTAACCCAAACGTTACCTGAACCCCCAGTCGAGGCTCTAGTTAAAGAAAAACCAGAAAAAACACCAATACGCGAAATGGTAGCCTTAACAGCATCCTCATCACAAGTATTTGGCCGCAAAACCACTGAAGAAGTAGGTTTTGATCCAGAAAAAGCATTATTCTCCTACAAAAAATCTGAAGTTAAAGAGTTCTCACTTAAAGTTCAAAAACCCAATCTGGAAGACGTACTTTTAGAATATGTACGAAAAACTAACGGGGAAATCGACTTAGGTCAATGCAGCAGCGAATTAGAAACATCCAATGAAGAAATCGAACGTGCCCTGGAAGGTTTGGGTGCCAAGGGCAAAATCAGAATTGAATTGCGATAGATAAAAATCAAGAGAAGGAGAGAGAAAAAAACAATGAGCGCTTCAAACGAATTAGAAAAAGCAGCAACAGCATATGCACTAGACGCTGTACGATTAGATAAACAGGGGCAAAAAGGCAGAGCAATAACCCTCTACCAAAAAGCGATTGAAAGCCTCCTGCAACTTGTCCAACTATACCCCGAATACGGGTTGAATAAAGTCTATGTGCAGCGAGCGATAGCTTACCAGGAACGTATCAAGTCATTACAAGGTACGGTTTCTTCAAACGAGATGAACCAAGCGATAAACAATGATAATGAAGGTGGTAGTGGAGCAACCATGGAAGGCAACGGAAACGGTAATGGAAAACCAAATGAAGAGCTCGTAGTTACAGAAAAACCCAAAGTTAACTGGACCGAAGTAATCGGTTTAGATACAGCCAAAAAAGCAGTTAAAGAAGCCATTGTATACCCAGTGCAGCGACCAGACTTGTTCCCGCTCGGATGGCCACGCGGAATCTTACTTTTTGGTCCTCCTGGGTGCGGCAAAACACTTCTTGCAGCTGCAGTTGCAACTGAGATCGACGCAAACTTCTATTCCATAGATGCAGCTTCAATCATGTCCAAATGGCTCGGCGAAGCAGAACAAAACGTAGCAAAACTGTTTAACAGTGCCCGAAAATCCTCCAACGAAGGCAAACCAGCCATCGTATTCGTAGATGAATTGGACTCACTTATGGGTGCACATACAAACGAGGTTGGAGGCGAAATCCGTGTGCGAAACCAATTCCTCAAGGAAATGGACGGCATTATGGACAAAGGTAAAGCACTACACGTCTACGTGATTGGTGCAACAAACAAACCGTGGGATTTAGATTGGGCATTTATTCGACGTTTCCAAAAACGTATCTTGGTTCCGCTAGCAGATCATGGTACACGTCTTAGCATGCTCAAGTTGTACTCAAGTAACCTACAGATTGCAGCAGATGTAGACTTGCATGAGTTGGCTCGCCTAGCAGAAGGGTTCTCAGGAAGCGACATACGTGATGTATGTCAATCAGCACAGCTTAAACTCATAGGAGAATTCTTCGAATCCGGTAAAGCAATGGACAGAGAAGCAAAACCTCGACCATTAACAATGGCAGACTTCCGGCAAATCCTCGAAGAACGCAAACCTTCAGTCTCGCTCGACATGCTTTCACAATACAACCGATGGTTCGAAGCATTTAAAGCACTATAATGGAGGGCAACAAAGAGCACTCTAAAGGATGGGTTTAGTGGAAAGGTTTGGAGAACCATTATTTTTAGCACGCTCTCCCCTTCTCCCCCTCAAACAAACCTCCGAACCCCACAAATAACCCATCCAAACCTGTTTCTCATCTAATTTGGGTTGAACTCAATGTTGAACATCTTGTTTCCAGCTAAATAACCTATAATGTAAAATCAGCAACTGCAAGCCAAAAACTAAGGTTATATATGGTCTATTGTGTGTTTTTCATTTCTTCCTTAAACGTTTCTTCCAGCATCTTCTTATTTATTCCAATCTCTTCAGCTAAACGCTTAACTTGTTTTACATAAGTCCGGAATAGACTTTGAAGAATTTCAGCTTTTTCGGTTTCTGAAAGTTCTCTCTCCTCAGCCAACAAAAGCGCAAACCACTTTCCAAGGTTAGTGAGCTGATATGCTTTAATCCAAATGATTCTTCCTTCTTTGTCGTTTTTTTCCATGCTTTCGTTTAAAACGCCCAGCGCCGTTAGAGTTTTGAGATTTTCAATTATGGTTTTGTTAGAATAGTTTAGTTTTTTGACAAGGTTTTTCTGGTAGATGTTTTTTGATATACCCTGTTTTAGGCTAAAACGCAAGACGTCTACACCTGCTTTGGAGCCGAATATGGCGGAGAGAATTTTGTCTTTTTTTTCCTTTGGTAGAAATACTACATATGGATGTAACTTTTCGGTCACAATGTTCCCTTTCTAAACGGATAGTCAGCGTTTTTACATTTAAAAATATCGCTTCTTCCTTTCAATGTAAATAGTGTACAAAAGGCTAGAAGATTTAGGTGCAATTTAGAAAAACAATTTTATACTCCAAAGCTCCATTGGTGAAGTTAACCCGAGAAGGCGAGATTTCATATGAAAAAAACTCTGCTCACATTTATTGGCATTATTACATTATGTTGCTTAATCCTTACTATGGTTCCAGAAGCCAAAAGCCAAACTCAAAGCGTCAAAGTGGTGAGTTACTCTTATTATATCGACTCCATTGGTTACCTGGTTGTGGTAGGTGAGGTTCAAAATCAAGGTCCGAACACCATATCTAATGTTACACTCACTGGAGTTGTTACTTCATCAGATGGATCTGAAGCAAACTCCTATGCTCAGGTCTGGGGACAAAATCTGTTGCCTCAACAGAAAGCCCCATTTTATATGGAATTTGCATCGCAAAGCAGTAGCGGCGGAGCTTGGAACAACGACATTTCAGATGTTACGCTAAACGTCTTCAAAGCTGATCCTACTGCAAACTACCAGTATCCAGACATGGCTATTACAAACCAGCAATCTTACATTGGCACTAATAAAGTCGGTCAACTAGCTGACTATGGCGTTTTCTGGGTAACAGGCAACATCCAAAACACCGGTACCCAAACTGCTCAAAACGTTACTGTAATTGCGACATTCTACAACTCCACTAATCAAGTGGTTGCAGTGGGCTATTCAGACAAGACAACCGTGAACCCTTACTCCATCGAGCCCCAACAAAGCAGCACATTCAAACTCGGTGCCTTTGACCTCAACCAATCAATCGTTCCAACAGACAAAAAAATCGAGACCTACTCCTTGCTTCTCCAAGTTCAAGGTCCAATTCTGCAGGGCACTGCCCCCATCCCAGTCGAGACACCAACTCCACCTCCCGTATCATCAACAACTCCCGTACCAGGTGACAGTACAGGTGACGACTCAACTGGAGCCCCAATTTCAACAACAGTCTACATTATAGTAATCGTGGCTGTAATCATCGTGGTTATTGCGGGTTTATTGCTCCTAAGAAAGCCCAATAAACTCAAACAGGCAACCAGCCAAAACAAAAACAAACCCAAGAAAACCAAAAAATAGGTTACAGCTCAATCAATCCATCTTGGGTTAAAGGCCATTCAGCCCTTAACGAAGATGCTATCGTTTAAATATTTCCTCTTTGCAATGGTTGGTTATGAGCTTTAAATCCCAATCCCCTTCACGACGCAGCAGGCAATATTCCAAAACTGCTCACGAAAAGAAATCAAAAGAAAAGAAGAAGCGTTCAGGTCCAAAGTATCTTATGGAAGATATAACTGAGGTAACGCCTCAAGAGGTAGCTGAAAAAGCCCTCAATGGCATAAGTAAGCTCGGAACCCAAATTTTTGCGCTTTCACCATTTAGTCAGTATTTTGATGATTGGTTAGTTAGCCTAAGGCAAGTGGTTTTAGAATTTGAATCCAACCCTGTCATGAAGGTTGATGAACAATTCCAAAAAGAACGTATGCAAGCCTTCCTAGACATTGAAGCTGCACTCGCAGAAAGTCGTCTTCAAGAATCAAACTTAACCGCTGAAGCAAAGGCTTTGGCAGAGAACAATCACCTCATCGTTGAAGCTGATCAAGAATACGCTGAAAAAACAAGAGAAAACAGCAACAAACGAAACGCTGAAGTGCAACGGTTAAGCAACAAAATTCGTCAACTCGAAGACGATCTTTCAGTCCAACAGGAAATCAAAATTGGCTTCTTCAAATTCAACGAAAAAAAACGTGCCCAACAAAAATTAAACCAGCTCACCAATGACTTATCCGCTTCAAGGAACGAATTGGAAGTCACTTTAGCAAGTTTCACGGCTGAGCAAGAAAAACTTCACGATACCTATCAAAAACGCAAACAGGAGCTAAGTGAAAACAGTGATCGCCTCCATAAAGAACTTGAAAAACTGGAAACTGATACGTCGATTGAAGCAAGACAAACCGTCTGCAATACATTAGCTAATGCCGTTAAAACTTTATTGCAGCGTACACCCGCAAATCAATCCAGCGAATAACAAAACCATCTCAATCTCTATTGGTTTGATTTATCGAAGAGTCAACTGCCATTATAATTTCGTAAAAAGAAAACCGGTGCTAATTTCATAGATGCAGTTTTATATAAGAAATTGCAGATTAAAGATGATAATTTATTTGTATTATTGGATTGTGTCTAAATGAGAAAGACCATATTCAAAAAACTTGAAGCACAGGGTCTTATTGCAAATTATAATCGTTTACGAAAGAACCTGCCACCCAAGTTGCCTGACCGCGTATTCATCTGGGATGAAACCTTCCGCGAAGGCATAAAGGCGCCAACTGTTTACTTGACATACGTAGAACAGGTTCGTCTGGCAAAATTGATGGATGAATCTGGAGTATCAATCATAAACGTCGGGTTTCCCGCCCTCTCAGACGAAGAAAGACGTACTGTAAAACGTATTGTAAACGAAAGCTTGACCTACTCCAAACTCACCGCATCAGCGGAGCCGACAAAGAAAAGTGTAAACGCATGTTTGGAATGCGGAATTAAAGACATAACTATCGAGTCACCCATAAATGGCTTAAACTTACAGTTCAAGTTAAAGTTAACCAAAGAGCAAGCTTTGCAGAGAATAGTTGAAAGCGTTGACTATGCCAAAAAACATGGTACTATCGTGAACTTTATTCTAATGGACGGAACACGAACTCCGCTTGAAGATATCATTGAAGTCCTCGAAGCAGCCGCAGCTGCAGGGGCAAGCCGTCTAGGTATCGCTGACAGCGTTGGCTTCATGAGACCTCTATCCATGCGTTACTTGATGTCACATATTCGAGAAGGTTTGTCTGAAACTGTTCGAAAGAACGTTCCACTTTCAATCCATTGTCACAACGACTTCGGCTTAGCTTCAGCTAACACTTTAGCCGCCATGGAAGAAGGCGTACCTTACCTTCATACTTGCATAGCAGGTTTTGGAGAACGTGCCGGCATCGCACCATTCGAAGAAGTGGTTACAGCAGCCGAACTACTATACAACATCGACACAGGTATCGACCTCGGCAAAATCTACCGTATCGCCCAAACAACCGAAAAAGCCTTTGCCCTTCCAATCCAATTCCACAAACCTATCATCGGCGAAAACATCTTTACTCATGAGGTTGAAGAAGAAGTCGGAGAAATGCTCTCTCAACCACTAGTTTTTGAGCCTTTCCCGCCTGAAATCGTGGGCAGAGAAACAATGATTTTCATTGGGCGAAACACAGGTCAAACACTAATCCAAAAGCTCCTTGAGAATGCAGGTATCCGTGCATCGCCTAGGCAGATGGATGAACTCTTCAGACGAATAAAGGGTCCACAGGAAAGCCTTGACAAAGGCGAAGCCCAAATGACATATTATCAAGTTAAAAAACTTATGAAAGAGCTCCTAAAAGGCTTCACCATGGAAGAATTCTGGCGTCTAGTAGAACAAGTAACAAGGCAAAAGCCAAAGCTGCAAAAACCAAGCAAGAGACAGCCTGGACAAACCGCTGATCAGCTCCTAAGTTAGTTCACGTTTTATTTTCTCTATTTCTTTTTTGGTTGGTTTTGTTGGATAATTGTAGAGGGGTCCGCTTGGTTTTTCATTGTAGAAAGGACGGTTGCAGTCAGTACATCCGGAAGTACGGAAAGGCAATCCACTATCAATTACCTTGGTCAACTCCTCATTACTAAGTCCGTAACCCGTGATGCCACCTTTTCTGCTAAAATGCATATTTTCAACTTTTATTGTGCCGCTGACGATTAAACAGCGGGCAATTTGGATTCGCCTATAAGATACAAGTTCTGGAGGCAATTTGTTCTCTAGTGCTGTGCCTCGGACGGGAGTGAATGCGAAAAGAGCCGGCAAGACACCCATTTCAACGCATCTCTGAATTATCTCAATTGCTTGCTTTTCAGTCTCACCTAAACCTACAATTATATGAGTGCTTACGTTTCCTTCTCCAAAAACGTCTAATGCTTGCGTTAGGTGGATGAACTGGTCTTTCCAACTGTACATTCCACCGGCTTTTTTCCCTTTAATGTTGTTGAATAGCATTTCAGTTGAGGCATCCAAAGCTATGCCTAACCTGTTGACGCCTGCATTTGCTAAACGCACAATATTCTCTCGGTTTAGAGGCTGACAGGAAACTGAAACAGGAATTTGTGCAACATTTTTTATTTCTCTAACTAAAGCTTCGATATGAGCAAAGACTTCCGGGTAGTTTAGAGCTTGGATGCAGACCCGTTTCATTCTTTCTTTTTTTGAGGCTGTTGAGAGCGCATTTAGGGTTCTTAGGGTAGAAAAGGTTGGCCAGGTGACTCGGGATAACATTTCGGTACTGCTCTTACTATTTCGGGCTTGAGGGCAGAATCCACAGTTTGCTAAGCATTTGCCCCTTTTATATGTCATAAAGTAAGCAGTTGTGGGCTTAGCGTCTAGTTTGCCTTTCAAGAGCTCAAGGACTATAGCGGTGCCTAAGGAAACACGAATGTGCTCAGGCAAACCAAAGGGTTCGGTCATTGCGACACCCAGAATACTTGAAAAGTAATGGCTGAACATTATATTAGTTTAGTTTTCTTTCTAGTCAAGCTAATTATTCGACTCACCAATGAAACCAAGAAGAACCCTATATACGCAAACTGCACAAAATTAAATGAAGTCTGAACGGGAAAAATCAATGTTAAAACTACGCCGATATAAAGAGAACTCCCTAAGTATCTGCCAACGGGGTCATAGAGTTTTTTCGTATAACGACTGGTTACCGCGAACTGAACAAATGATGCAGCAATAAAAAGCAGAAACCAAACAGGATAAAATCCAACCCAATAGAAACCTGTGAAAATACCCATCATGAGAACAAAATCCATTGTAGCATCATAGAATGCTCCAAATCGTGAGCTTACTTTCAATTTCCTTGCCAAACTGCCATCTAAATAGTCCGTAACAGCGCAAAAAACCAACAGAATTAAACAGCCAACAATGTTTTCTTGGACAAAAAGATAAATGAATAACGGTAGAACTGCAACTCGAACCGAACTGATTAAGGCCGGAACAACGAACAATTTTTTCATATTTGCACTCTTTTGTTTGTATTGCATTAAATGAATCTACTTCGCTCTCAATGACTACTTATTGTCTAATACTTTTGATTTTATAAGTGATAGTCATTAGGGTTGTTGGTTCTGAATGCTTTAAAGATCTTCTTTCTCGACGTTTTAAGTTGAGTTAAACTGTTGTTTTGCAAAACTTTATTATTCGACTGTGAAAATTTACACTCGGTTGAAGAAAGGTGCATATGACCTTCTAACATGGCAGGTTGGTTTGGTTGACGAAATTAGCTGAATTAGGTTTCTCGAAAGGCATAATTTTCGAGACCATAGTCTCAACCTATAACCTTGATGGTTCACCCAATGCAGCACCAATGGGCGTCACCATGCAAAACCAAGAAATTCTCGCCATCGACATTTATGATTCCTCACAAACCAGCCGTAATTTAAAGACAAACAGATCTGCCGTTATAAACTTGACAATCGCTATAGAATTATTCTACAAAACTGCCTTCAAAGAAACTAATCCAGAGGGAAAACTACCGCTGGACCTGTTCCAGCGAACAGCTAGGGTAAACACTCCCAAACTACTTTTAGCAGATGCCACAATTGATGTTTCCGTAGTCAACATGGATCCAGTCGGAGAGGAAAAAACCCGATTCTTCTGTAAGGTCGAAGGGATAAATGCTGATGTGAAGTACCCACAAGTTTACTGCCGAGCTATGCCAGCAACTCTTGAAGCAATAGTCCATGCAACCCGCTTAAAAGTGTACGCAAATGATGAAAAGAAAAAAGAGCAAGTATACCATCTTCTCCAAAAAATCAATAATTGCAGCGACGTAGTAAACCGCACAGCACCAAACTCAACATACTCGGCAGTTATTGCAGATTTAATGAAAAGAATCGATTCATGGAGGAAAAAATCGTGAAGGTACAAGTTAAAACCCCCGCCCGACTCCACTTTGGACTTATAGATATGAACGGTGATTTGGGGCGTTTGTTCGGGGGCTTGGGCGTTGGCATCAACTGTCCCAACGTTATCGTGGAAGCTGAGCACTCAGAAGACTTCTCGATCAAGGGCGTCGAAGTTGAACTTGCAAAATCCATAACTCAAAAGTTTTTTTCTAATTATCATCTGCAGCCAAAAGCAAGCATTAACGTTGTTCAGGTTATCCCCGCTCACATTGGGCTAGGATCAGGTACACAGTTATCTATAGCCATAGCAGTTGCTCTTGCAAGACTCTTTAACATAAAAGCTTCAGTTCCCGAGTTAGCCGTAGCTATGGGACGCGCCAAAAGAACAGCTGTCGGCACCTCAATCTTTCAAGTAGGTGGATTCGTTGTCGACGGAGGAAAAAACCAAAAAACACAGACTTTCCCACCGCTAATTTACCGTCAACCCTTCCCCAAAGAATGGCGCTTTATAGTAGCCATACCAAACACTAAAGAAGGCTTATCCAACTCCGAGGAAAACTACGCCTTCCAAAAACTATCCCAAATGCCCGCCGAAGATGTGGGTCAAATCTGCCGTTTAACCATGCTAAAGCTTCTTCCTGCTTTGGCTGAAAATGACATCACAAACTTTGGCGAGGCACTTACCAAAATTCAAGTCCTAACAGGTAACCATTTTGCCCAAGCTCAAGGAGGAACCTACTCTAGCTTGATTGCCGCGGACTGCATAGAGTTCATGAAGAATGCTGGGGCTTACGGAGTAGGGCAGAGTTCTTGGGGACCTGCACTTTATGGCGTGGTGAAACAAGAAGAAGCTAAACAACTGCTCTCAAAAGTACGAGCCTACCTACACAAAGGTGCAGGCGGAAATGTATTCGTTGTTAAACCTAACAATCGTGGAGCAACAATAAAAATTATAGATGGGGCAAAGGTTTGAAGGTTCTCCTTGTAACAGGCGCACTAGCTGAGGACTCTGTTAAGCGGTATGCCAAAGAAAGCAACATCGAAACTCAAACGATCGCGCTAAAGATAGCGGTTGCCGCCTTCTTAACTCCTGAAACCATCATCAAAGCTCTCAAAAACATTAAACTGGTCGATTTTAACATGATTTTGGTTCCCGGTTTAACCAGAGGAGATACCAGTGCAATTTCCAAAATTACCGGGGTTCCAACTTTTAAGGGTCCAAGGTACGCTGCTGACCTACCAGAAGTTCTGGATTCTCTTTGCGCAATACAGCTTTCAACTCTTGAGCCTGCAGACGACTTGATACGGAAAAAGCTCGCGGAAAAAGCCTCACAAGAAATAGCCAAGACTGAGGCAAACCGCAACGAATTACTAAAAAAACCATCAAGCATGTTAATCGGCAAATTAGCAGTTGGAAAAGACTTTCCCATGCGAGTCCTTGCCGAAATCGTCGATGCCGCCTGCATGGATAAAGAAACAATTCAGCAGAAAGCCAAACAGTTTGTTCATTTTGGGGTAGACATCATTGATGTAGGAATGGTCGCTGGTGAATACCAACCAGAAAAGGCAAGAAACATTGTTGAATGGGTTAAACAGGTTGTTAATGTTCCTGTAAGCATTGATACTCTTGATCCAAATGAAATAAAAGCAGCAATTGAGGCAGGTGCCGAACTTGTGCTTAGCGGAGATGCAGGAAATATCGAAGAAATAGCTCCCTTCGTCAAAGACGTTGCAGTTGTCATTATTCCCACTAACCAACGCCAAGGATACTTTCCAAGAAAAGCAAAAGAACGCGTAAAATACCTCGAAGAAACAATCGACAAAGCCAAAAAACTGAACATAACAAAATGCATCGCAGATTTGATCCTGGAACCAACCCACATTTTAGAGTCATTTATTGCTTTCAAAGAGTTTGCTCAAAGAAACCCCGATATCCCTCTTTTTGTGGGAGTTTCGAATGTTACAGAGCTTATGGATGCGGACTCGGTAGGTGTTAACGCTTTACTTGCCCAGTTATCCCAAGAAGTGGAAGCCAGCATACTTTTAGCAACGGAGAAAAGCGACAAAGCAAAAGGCACTGTAGCAGAGTATGTCACAGCTTCAAAAATGGTGTTCCTTGCTAAAAGGCGTGGCTCTGTTCCTAAAGATCTTGGTATTGACCTTCTAATCCTCAAAGACAAACGATTTCACGAGGAACCTTTTGACAAAAAACTAGAGGCTGATGTAAGAGTTATTGTAACCTCAGAAAATAATAAACCAACCGAATTGGATTCTGCGGGCGTTTTCAAAATATTTACCGACCGCGCTGAAGGAGTTTTGGTAGCAGTTCACTACGATTCAGCCCAAATAGATAAGCCAAAAAACATTATCAAAGGAAAAACCGCAGAGAGTGTATACCTCAAAATCATGGAAATGGGGTTAATCTCAAAAATGAATCATGCAGCTTACTTAGGCAGCGAGCTCGCTAAAGCAGAAATTGCTTTAGGCACGGGGAAAGAATACATTCAGGATAAGGCGTTATTCAAAATAGAATATGGCTTTCTTTGAATAGAGATTACAAGGGCTTTGTCTTATTTTGCTGGATTTTTGGTTAGACCTCTTGAGGAAACAGGGTCTTCATTAAAATTCTCGCTACTGGGACCCCAACAATAATCGCGCCTAAGATTAATGCTAACCGTTCCCACGGATAAATATAGAATACAAAGTTCCAAGTGTTTGCGAAACCAGCTTTATCTACAGACCCGACGATGTTTCCCAATACCGTTTCATAGACAATACCTCCGGCTAAATGCTGCATCATTGTCCCCACGAAAGCTAAAATGGCGAAACCTGATGTAATCAGGGTTGTTTTGCTGCTCTTTACCCATTGACCTGCTTTGTGCCCTAAGGGTGAGATAAGGACAATAAAAGCCACAATGTGCATCCAAAGGTAAGGAAATGTTCCCCACGGTGTCATGATAAAGTTTGATGTAAACGGGTTCAAGGCATAACCTAAAAGCAGAAGAGCGTTTAGAATTACAACAGGTAACCATCTCCCCCTTACCAAGAAGCCCAGGGATACTGCTACGACAAATGCTGGGAGGAAATCTAAGCCTAAAAAGGGTGCGGGGGTTCCTAAGCCGATTGCTGCGAAGGTGCCTATTATTATGCTAACTCCGCCGACGTATGGTCCCAAAAGTATACCGAATAATGGCGCTAGTATGTCTGAGAGGTGGAATGTGGCTCCGGTTCCTATCATGGGGACGGTGGGTATTATTCTTAGGGCTGCATATAATGCTGAGAAAATTGCGATTGCAGCTATTGCTTTTGTGTTTCGGTTTAGATGGCTTAGTTTGCTCATATTTATTCGCCAGCTAACTATTTTTTTGCAACGCTATGTAAATTTTTACACACCCTAATAAGACTTTCCATATTCATTAAACTCATCGCTAAAAGGAGCTCCAGCAATAAACTGAATGTTTTAATTATCGAAAGCCTGTTCTCTTCCCATGAAGCCTAAACTCCTAAAAATCAAGGACGTAAACCAAGCAAAAAAAGAACTTGGCAAAATCAATGTGCATCCGATCGGAGTCGAAATTATGGCACTAAAGATAATACATCGCGTAGTCAAGTTTGAAGCAATTGACCCAAAAACGGCAAACATCATAAAACAAGAAATGCTTTCGCGTGGCGGTGATGTTGCTGTTGCAGAAACTGTTGGTAACTTTGAAGACAAAAATACCAGCATATTAATAATGGGTACATTAGCGCAACATATTCGTTTGATTAGAAAACTTCGAAGGCAACCTTTTAGGGATTGCCAAAAAATAGGTGCTATCCTTGAAAATTTGCTGTTCAAAGGTTTAAATGTTGATCTAATGTCCGTTTGGTAGTTAAATTGTGTTTTTTGAATTTGACATATAAATGTTAAAAATGAACGGCCTTACAAACAGCAAGAAAAAGCCTAATTCAGATTCATAATTCGGGGCTTTTTTAGTTATAGCGCATATTTTTGGTCTTTTTAATAGTCCGAGCATAAAGATCAGGCTTTAGCAAATTTTAAATACAAATCGCAGTCAATTAAAGAATTGAGGTTACTAAAATGGCTAAAGCAACTAAAAAGGCAGTAAAAAAGACTAAAAAGAAGAAATAAAGCGCATTAGCCGTTTGGCTATGCCCTCATTTTTCTTTTTTCAAACAAAAATAAATATTGTCCATTTTCATTAAATTTAACATAAATGTGTTAAATTTGCTTTTTCAAGTCAGTTTGGCTAAAAGAAGCTTTATCTACTAAAAACCTTAACCTACATTATAGAGGAATTTGTTTGGGTACTAACCTGTTAAGCACAAGCTTTGCTGGTTTGGAGCTGCCAAACCCTACCATTTTGGCATCCGGCATTTTGGGTTACTCTTCAGAGTCGTTTAGCCGCGTTGTTAAAGCTGGTGCTGGTGCAGTTGTAACAAAATCGGTTGGTATTGCCCCGCGAGTTGGGTACCCAAATCCTACAATTGTGCAATCCCGAAGTGGCCTAATAAACGCTATGGGGTTGCCTAATCCTGGAATAGAAACTTACGTGGAGGAAATAAACTTCTCCAAAACCATCCTGACTGTTCCATTGATCGTTAGCGTTTTTGGATACACTTCAGAAGAATATGCTGCTGTGTCTAAAAGAGCCGTTGACGCAGGAGCTGACGCAGTGGAACTTAACGTTTCATGCCCACATGTAAAGCAGACAGGTGCAGAAATTGGGCAAAACCCTAAACTCCTTTCAGAAATCGTTGAGAACGTTAAGGCAAAAATCAACAAACCTGTTATCGTTAAACTCTCACCCAACGTCACGGACATAACCATCTTAGCTAAGGCTGCGATGGAAGCAGGAGCAGACGCCTTAACGGTAATTAACACTCTAAAAGCCATTGCTATCGATATTGAGACACTGCAGCCGATCTTGAGTAATGTTAAAGGTGGTTTGTCTGGAGAAGCAATAAAGCCAGTGGCGTTGCGTTGCGTCTATGATATAGCGGAACAGTATAAGGTGCCAATTATTGGGTGTGGTGGTGTGTCAAATTGGCACGATGCTGTTGAGTTTTTTTTGGCTGGAGCGTCTGCAGTGCAGATTGGTACAGCGTTGGCTGATGATGTGGAGGTTTTTGGAGCAGTAACGAAAGGAGTAGAATCCTACTTGAGACGAAAACATTATGCAAATGTAAAGGAGATAGTTGGTCTTGCTCACCGCAAATAATAACTTAAGAACTACACAACTTATTAGAATTCAAACAGAAAGCCCTACTGTTAAAACCTTCACTTTTACAGACAAATTGTGTTCAAAAGCTAACCCCGGGCAATTTTTGATGCTTTGGATTCCAGGAATCGATGAAATCCCCCTTAGTATAATGAATGCAGGTAACGATTTAGTCTCTGTCTCTGTCAAGATGATTGGAGATGCAACCCGACACATGCATGCATTGGAGACAGGCGCGACCATAGGTCTTAGAGGACCATTCGGTAACAGTTTCACAGAAAGCCGTGGTAGAGTTTTATTGGTCGGAGGAGGAACAGGAACAGCCCCTCTTCTTTTTCTTGCTAATCGGTTAGCATCAAAAACTCAGCGGCTCTCATTTGTGGAAGGCGCCAAAACCAAAAACGAACTCCTCTTCGTATCTGCACTTGACGGAATCTGCCAAGAAAAAAACATCATAACCACCACCGAAGATGGCACAGCTGGCCTGCAATGCTTGGTGACAGTACCGCTTGCAAAGTTGCTGGATGAACAACAATTTGACATGATCTACACTTGCGGACCCGAAGTAATGGTTAAAAAAATCTTCGAAATGACCGAACAACGCAAACTGCCCCTCGAAGCCAGCTTGGAGCGCCTTATGCGTTGTGGGATTGGTCTTTGTGGAAGCTGCATGATTGGCAAATATCGTGTGTGCCGTGACGGACCCGTTTTTAATGTGGCGCAGCTTCGTGAAATGAAAGCCGAATTGGGTGTTTCCAAGCTTGGGTTTGACGGGTCAAGGATTCCAGTTTAGCCAGGATGTTTGATTAGATATGGGTAGACAAGTAACGATAAAGGAGAAAATTAGATGTCTATAAAAATGTCCATTAGAGAAATAATAGCTGCAATTTTAAACGAAATCAAGGCTACACTCAAAGAATACGCAAACGAAGCTGAAGTCGCCTTCAAACAACGCATCAAAAAACTTCTAATCGTTAGTATAGTGAGCTCTGTTTTGATGGCGTTGGGTATCTCGCTTGCTGGGTCGGCATCTCTATTTATTCTCATAGGTTCCTTACGCTATTTGGAAACATCGATGCCGGCATGGCAAGCGTGGCTTATTATGGGAACTACCTCAGCCATTGCCGCTGCAGCGCTTTTCATAGCTCTCTTTTTCGTATTAAGAAAACAGCTAAGAACCACTCAAATACCAATTCAACCTTCCCCAACAAATACAACTCTGAGAAAAGAACCAGTTGAACCAGCAACAAACGAGTAAGCATACGGTAGAACTAAACAAGAAAATGAGAAATGGACACTTTAAAAGTAGTCTACGTCCAAGTTTCTGCTTGAGGTGCTATAATCTTCGGAGTTAGTTCGTTGCAGCCTTGTTTTTGCCATATTTTCAGAGTATAGATAGAAGCAGTAATGTCAACTTATTGTGAATGTTATACTCTTCATCGCAGAAATAATTTTGAGGGAACTTTCTCTTCTCGGGGTAAAAACATTGTTTGTCTAAAAAATGAGGCTTAAGCAAAAGGGGAAAGAAAAAGAAATTTATTCTTCTTCTGAGGGAAGACCTATTTTGCGCAGGTAATCGCGTGCGTATTTAGGGTTGTAGGCTAACAGTTCTTTGCTTCGGAGTAATCTACGATCAAGTCTGTCTAATGCAACTCGGAAAGTAGGCTCAACACCCCAACCTTCAGATGAACTAAAGAATGTTCCCTTGACGGTTCTGAACTGCAAACGGCAATGAATCATAGGTGTTCCTCGCATGCTGGTATTTCCATGGCTCTTCATGTACACAAACAATGTTCCCATCTGGAAAGCTTCCTGATACTTATGAACAAACGAATCAAACTCATCCATCATGAACGCCTGTTGCTCAGCCGAAACATCAATATCTTTGGTTCCAAACTGCACCGCCAACTTTCGATCTGCAGCTGCTTCCATTTGTGATATCGGCTCAAGAAAATCTAACCTTGTTACGATTCCAACCAACCGTTCTCCATCAACAACCGTCAGACAGGATATGTCATGATCATGCATTTTGCATTCAGCATTACGCAAGCTCATCTTAGCATTGACTGAAATTACTGGAGAATTCATAATTCCTTTAACTGGAACACCAAGCGTCTCAATTTTTTCACCAACAATGTCGCCTTGTCTTTGGCGACGTTGCGGCCAATAGATATTCTCAAGAATATCTTCGATGCTAACCATACCTACCAGCTTTCCGTTGTCTAAAATGGGAACGTGCGAGATGCCGCATTCACGCAAAATACCTAAAACTGCGCCGACACTGCGGTTTGACTCTAACGTGTGCGGAGCACGAGTCATCACGGTTTCGACAGTTGCCTTGCCCCAGTTTTCTGCAACAGCTGCATGAATAACATTTTCGTCAGTGATGAAACCCACAATCTGGTTCTTCTCAACCATGGGCAGCTGCCGCATGCCACTATTAATCATAAGCTTTGCTAACAGACTTAGAGAAGCATCTAAACCAACGGTTGGTGCAGCTTTCATTAAACTTTTGACCTTATTTTTTGTAGGGTCAAGGTGAGAACGCAAAATCGCTCGGCGCGTAATCATGCCAACGTATTTGTCTTTCTCATCTAAGACAGCCAAAGCTGGAGGTAATCCTTTCTTGAAGCTCTCCAAGCACCTTGACAGCGAATCGGTTTCCTTGACAGAGTTGAATTTTTTTGAATAAATATCCTTAGCAGTAACGAGTGTGGACATCAATAATCACTGGAAAATTTATGTGAAGAGAAGAATTTAAACATTGCAAACCTTAATCCGCTATACAAATAAATGATAGACCACTTCTCCTTTCAAGTGCAAAATACTATTCCCAACCTTGAAGTTTAAACCGAGTTGTTAAAGACCTCAAAAAAATAAAGTCAAACTTGAACCTGAAGAGAAGTTGCTGCTGCTGATGCTGCAACCCAATTCAAAAATCATCAGTTGCATCAATCAAACAAAAAAAGCCAATCCAAAAAACAAAAAAATTACATCACAAAAATAACAACAGAATTACAATTTTCAAATCCAGAAAAGATACCTATTTGAATACTACATACTTCAAGAAGATTTGACCATAACCTATATGCTTAATAGCAAAGCAGCCAAAATTATCTGGATCTGGAGTAGAAAACTGCTTTGTTTGCTGTCGGGCATATGTCTTTGGCTTACCTTTTAGGCAAAGGCTCTGGCAAACTCGTAGGCGTGAAACCTAATGTTGCTCTGCTTATGGTTGTCTCAATTTTGCCCGACATTGACATAGTTTTCGACTTCTTAACAGGATCCCAAATACACCGAGGTCCAACACATTCAATCATTGTTGCATTCCTAGCGTTCATTCCTCTCCTCATTATTTACCGCAAAAAAGCAATTCCCTACTTCTTAGCCTTAATTTCTCATCCCTTAATTGGAGACTTTTTCATAGGAGGGCACCTTCAGCTATTTTGGCCTCTTTCAACAACTGAGTTTGGGCTGCACGAGTTGGGATACCTCTTTATCGACATCTTTAGCCCCATCAACATCACTTTAGAGTTGATCTTGTTCGTTTTCGCCATGCTCGTTTTATACAAATCCAAAGACTGGAAAGTATTTTTTAAAGCAGATAGAACCAACCTTATTCTAATAATCCCTGTTGCCACAGTTTTGCTCCCCAGCACCGTCGGATATCCGTTTACTGAGTCTTTGCTTTTGTCCGAACCACTTCTGGCCTTAGCACACTTAGTTTACCTCGCGCTATTTGTTATCGCCATTTTAAAGTCGCTTTCACTTCTTTACAAACGACTTGCTAAACACGATACGAGCCAATTTTAGTCTAATCCCAAAACCCTCAAGCAACAAATGAACAAAAAACAAAGAAAACTGCCCAACAACATTTAACCAATAAATTACTTCCAAAATAAATCTACAAAAACCAAATAAAATGTATCCTAAAACTATCGATCCTCAAGAAAAATGATGATAACGTTCTAAGCTTCGATTTACGATTTTCTCCTTAGAAAAAACGGTTTCTTCAAGCAATATTTATACGACAGCTCCACAATGACTTTTCCAACTAAAAAGTATAAAGGCATAATGCAAAATCAATCATGCCCTATGCCTCTGGTGATAAATAAATGCCGTTAAAAACCCTAAAGCAAGATGCGGCAGATGCTTTAACATTAGAATGGATTTTGCAGGTTAAAGATTACAAGCTAACATTGGACAAGAACCGTTGTGTTGGTTGCCAAATATGTAGCGTAGCTTGCCCAAAAGAGGCCATAAAAACCACAAAGCAACCAAAAATCGAAGGAGAAAAAACAAAAAAAGCCAAAGTAGACATCGACTTGGCAAAATGCAACTTTTGCGGAATTTGCGATGTCACATGTCCTTATGGAGCAATAAAGGTAACACTAAACGGAGCCCATAATCTCTCTATAATAGACAAGGAAAGCTACCCCAAACTAATCAGAGAATTCGATGTAGATACACACAAATGCGAAAAAGAATGCGTCGAATGCGAAACCGCTTGCCCCCTGTCACTTATCAAAATCACAAAAACAGGATTTGACGGAAATCCCATTCAAGACATAAAAGAACTCTCACCAACCGCCAAACAAAGGGTCCAACTAAACATAGACATCCAAAAAGAATGCTGCCCAACCTGCAAAATTTGCGAACTCAAATGCACCCAAGGAGCACTAAAAGTCAAAAAAACATTCGAGGGAAAAATCGCAATAAACAAAGAAAAATGCCCTGAAAACTGCAAAGACTGTCTAGACGTTTGTCCCATCCCAGGAACACTCGTACTTGGAGACGACAGAAAAGTCTACGTAAACGAGTCATCATGTACCTATTGTGGCGCATGCAAAAACGTGTGTCCAATCGATGAAGCACTATGCGTTAAAAGAACAAGCGTTTGCCACACACCGATCCACTCAGGAACATGGAACAAGGCAATGGAACGCATAACAAGCCCATCCGACGCAGCAAAAGAGCTCAAAGCCCAAGCAGCAAAAAGCAGACGCAAAGTCATCGAAAAACGCTTCCAATCTGAAGAACTAAAAACAGAGGACTACACATGAGCAACCCACAAACCTTAGCACCTGAACAATCTCAAACATGTGCATGCAAACCCGAAGAACTCAGAGTAGGAGTCTTCGTATGTCACTGCGGGCTAAACATTGCGGGAACTGTCGACGTTCACGCTGTAGCCGACTACGCAAAAACCATACCTGACGTAGTTTTCGTAAAAGAAAACCGCTACACCTGCGCAGACCCCGGACAAGCTGAAATAAGAAAAGCTATCAAAGAACAAAAACTAAACCGCGTCGTTATTGCCGCATGTTCACCAAGAATGCATGAACCCACCTTCAGACGCACGGTTGCCGAAGCAGGATTAAACAGTTTTCTCTACGAAATGGCCAACATCCGCGAATTCGCCTCCTGGTGTCACCAAAGCGACCCAGCCGCAGCAACCGAACGTGCAAAAGACGCAGTACGCATGGCAGTTGCAAAAGTACGTTTAATGCAGCCCCTGCAAACTATCGAAGTCCCAGTAACCAACAAAGCGCTTATCATCGGTGGTGGAATCGCAGGGATGAATGCAGCTTTAGACCTTGCTGAGCAAGGCTTCAAGGTTTACATGCTGGAAAACTCTCAGAGCATCGGCGGCCACATGGCTGCTTTGGACAAAACCTTCCCAACCTTAGACTGCAGCATTTGCATCGAAGGACCAAAAATGGTAGATTGCGCACGTCACCCCAACATCACCATTTTCGCCAACTCCGAGCTTGTTAAAGTTGACGGATACATTGGTAACTTTAAAGTAAAAATCCGTAAGAACCCACGTTATGTTATCCCAGAAAGATGTACAGGCTGCGGCGAATGCAAGGATGCTTGTCCAATCGAGTACCCCAACGAGTGGGATATGAACCTTGGAACTCGCAAAGCCATATCTGTTCCTTTTGACCAGACAGTTCCTTTAATCTATTCTATAAACAGAGACTACTGCATCGAATGCTTCAAGTGCACAGAAGTTTGCGGTGAACGACAAGCCATCGACTTTAACCAGAAACCTGAAGAAGTCGAATTCGACGTGGGCGCAATAATAGTTTCAACAGGCTTTGATGTTTACCTACCGTACGATATGCCTTTACTGGGCTATGGAAAATACCCAAACGTCATAACTAGCATGGAGTTTGAACGATTAATTCTAGCAGCTGGTCCCACCGGCGGCAAAGTCATCCGTCAAAGCGACGGAAAAAAACCCCACCGAATTGCGTTTATCCAATGTGTCGGAAGCCGAGACAAAACCCACTATCCATACTGCAGCAACTTCTGTTGCATGTACACACTAAAACATGTGGTGCAGCTTAAAGAGAAATACAAAGAAGACGTGGAAGTCTACGTTTTCTACATGGACATACGCAGCCCAGGCAAAGGATACGAAGAATTCTACGATAGAGCCCGCGAACGAGGCGTAAACTTCGTACGTGGAAGGGTAAGCCGAATCGACGAAGATCCAACAACTCACAATCTAACAGTCCACTCTGAGGACTCATTGCTTGGAGCTCCCATCGAAATTGATGTAGACATGGTCGTGCTCGCAACAGCAGCCATACCCAAAAAAGGCTCAGAAGAAGTCGCACGAATCCTCAACTTATCACGCGGATCAGACGGCTTCTTTATGGAAGCCCACCCAAAACTAAAACCTATGGATGCACCCACCGACGGAGTCTTCTACGCCGGTGCATGCGCGGGTCTAAAAGACATACCCTACAGTGTATCACAAGGCAGCGGCGCCGCATCAAGAGCCGCAACAGTGATTAGCAAACCAAAATGGAAAATAGAGCCAATAATATCCATAATTGACGAAGCCAAATGTAAAAAATGTGGTATCTGCGTTAGCAAATGCCCATACGGCGCAATCCGTCAAGAACCTGGCAAACCTGTCAACATCATAACAGCAAGCTGTCACGGTTGCGGAACATGCGTTGCAGAATGCCCACAACACGCAATAACCCAAATGCACTTCACTGATGCACAAATTATGGCTCAAGTTCGAGCAGCACTCGAAGACAAACCCGAAGAAAAAATCCTGGCTATCCTATGCAACTGGTGCAGCTATGCCGGTGCAGACCTAGCAGGCATCAGCCGATGCGATTACCCAGCTAGTGTCAGAGCTATCCGTGTCATGTGCAGCGGTAGAGTTGCTCGAGAATTCGTTCTTGAAGCCCTTCGGCTTGGCGCTGGCATGGTTTTAATTGGCGCCTGTCACTTGCCATATGACTGCCACTATATCAGTGGAAACTACAAGATGAAAGCCCGAACCGACGCCCTAAAAACAATGCTGACTAAGTTGGGAATGAGTCCGGAAAGGTTCCGAGTTGAATATGTTTCTGCCGCGGAAGGAATCCATTACTCCGAAGTGATTAAAGAAATTGATGCGGACATGAAAGCTTTGGGCAAAGAGAAAATTCAAGCAGAAAATGCTAAACTAAAGCCGTTTCTTGAGAATATGCTAAAACGCAAATAAACACACTTCCTCTTTTTGCGACTTCCATTGAACTATTCAAGTGCATTTGCTTTTTAAGACTTTTAGTGCCGTTAGAATTGTTTTTTCTCAAACAGCAGAATGGCTCCAGCAAGCAAAGTTGCAGCAACAGCTCCTGCAAGACCAATTGTAAAGAGCGCTGCATTTTGGATGTTTAGTAAAGTCGGTATAAGGGGAATCACAGAAATTTGGTTCCCGCCATAAATGACTAATATTGCTCCAACCAGAACTGATGGTGATGCTATGCCGATGATTACCCCCGCGGAGCAGGCAACCGCAATCATGGATAAACTGGTTGCCAAGGACTGACCAGCATCGGCTAAAATGGTTGTTGATAATGCGCCCGTTGAGGCAAAATCAACGGCTATTCCCGCTAAGACTGCGATTAAGCTCGCAATTGCGACGCATGCATAGACTGAGAAGAACTTTGCCAGGATGATGTCTCTTCTTTTTAGGGGCCTGATTAGAAACAAGTCATAGACGTGTCTGTTTTTCTCGTTGATCAAGAAAACTGCAAGCATGACGGAAGCTAATGTGCCGCCGATGCTGGAAACCACTAGAGCTGAGATAAGTGTAAAAGGCAAGCTTTGTCCTGAACTGATTGATGAAATGTATCGAAACAGCAGTGCTATCACCGGCAAGCCAATCCAAAGGAAAATCATAACTTTAGACTTGTAGAATCCCCTCAGCTCATCCACAAATAGAAGCCCTAATTGCATCAGTTCTCAGCCTCCGAGACATAGTTAAAGTAAATTTCATCTAGTGAAGGTTCCAACAATGTGACTCCTCGAACTCGAATGCCTAATTTCACAATTTTTTGTATTACGTCATTTACAACTTGGTCTTCGTCTGCACCGTTTTCAAGGTCTAAGATAAGTCTTCCAGGTGAAGGTTGCTCAATGTCAGTCACGTTTCTGACTTTGCCAAGCAACTGCCATTTGTCGCTGGCATAGGTCATCAAAATTTGTAGGGTTTTCTTGGAAGAAAGAGAAGTCTTCAACTCATTTATGGTTCCGACTTGTTTTATTTTGCCTCTGTTTATTATGCCGATTCTATCCGCTACATCTTGTACGTCGCTAAGGATATGTGACGAAAACAGGATAGTTGCCCCATTGCTCGCAAGTTTTAGGACGATTTCTTTGAATTGATGGCGACTCAAAGGATCCAATCCGCTAAGAGGCTCATCTAATACTAGAAGTTTAGGTTCATGAAGAAGCGCCTGTGCCAATCCTACTTTCTGCATCATTCCACCCGACAATTGAGACACTTTCTTGTATCTAGCATCAGCTAAACCAATTAGCTCCAAGATTTCAGGGATTCGTTGTTTAATTTTCTCATTGCCCAAGCCAGACAGTTTCCCAAAGGTTACCAGTGCTTGGTTTACAGTTCGCCAATCTTGGAAGGCAACGCTTTGAGGCAAGTAACCTAACAGTTTGTAGCTTTCCTCTCTCTTTTCAGGGAGTCGGTAACCGCTTAGTTTGACTTCTCCCTCAAAATTAGTGATTAGACCAACAAGGATTTTCATAGTGGTTGTTTTGCCTGCGCCGTTAGGTCCGATGTACCCAAAGATTTCCCCTGTTTTTATGCTAAAAGACACATCGTCTAAAGCTCTAAAGCCATTGAAATATTTAGTTACGTTTTGAAACACGACACAGTTGTTGCTGTCGATTGATGAGTTTCTGATCATCTTGTTAGCCCGGTAAATTGTTACTAAACAACTGCAATTTAAGATTTGAGATGAACTTTTAACGCCAAGTTTTCTGATGCTCTAACAAAGTGTTTTTTGAAACTGCACGCGGCGGTCTCGGATTTAATTCGCTCTAATAAAAGAGAGCATTAAAAAATTAATATGGATTAATAAAATTTTAGGAAAATTTTAGTCTTCTTCGTAGAGTTTTCGTTCTTTAATTTTCAGGGTGTTTTCTTCGTCAGCGATAACCTTGAAGGTTTCCGTTAGTTCATGTTTATGTAGAAACTTTTTGACTGTAATACGAACGTATTTTTTGGCAAGTGCTGCGCCTTCGCCTTTTACGGTAACCATTTTTGAATCGGTTGTCACATCTCCGCCTGTTTTTTCCTTAAGGAAATCGGCTAACTTTTCAATTAGTTTGCGTTCTTCACCTTTTAGTTCTGAAGCATTGACTTTCATTTCAACCATTTTTTGTTCACCTCGATTCGCGTCATTGCAAATCTCTGTTAGCTGTCTTTGTCATGACTGCTCTATTGATAAGTTTTCCGCTTTAACTTGTCAGTTCGCCCGTCGAGTCTTTCTCACTGCAAAGCTCAGACTCTAGTGCTCATCATCCAAATCTTCAATTTACGAAGAACCATAAGTCTCTTGCGCTATAGTAACAAATTCGTTGAGTTGATTGAAAATTGGTGCTTTCGTCAACTCGCATAATTCATCAGTCATATTTTGATTATTTGCGGTAATGTTATCCGTATAGGTGCTCTTTGCCTTTCTAGACTTTGTTTTTATTTAGTATAACAATGTTTAAAAGGGCGATTCCCATTTTTGAATGGCTTCCGAAACAGTAGGTACTTGTGCGAATCAGTTGGGCGCTGATCAAGAAGACTTGTTCCCAAGTTTCGAGAAAAAAATCATAATAACAGGAGGAAAAGAAAAAGATGTTGTCGAGAGATTGCGATGGATGCTCTCAAATGAAAACGTGCCGCAAAAGATTTTTTATCGCTGAGGTTGGCGAGAAAGTCTATTGCCCAGACGGAACAGCCCATCTAGTAGATGGAAATTAAAACAAAAATAAAGTATTACTTCTTTATTTTCTCGTTTCTTTAGGTTAGGGTTTGTAAAGTTTTCTTTACTTGATCGAGAATTTCTGTTAAATCTGCTTCTTTGTCAGGTTTCATGCCTTTTTTGGAAACCTTCAGAATAGTCTCATAGCCTTTCTTTTTTAACTCCTTTTGCATTGCATTCATTGTTCGGTTGTTTCCGAAAAGACGGAAAGTACAGAAGAGGATAGCTTTTCCATCTTCCCGACGGTTCATGTTTGCTATGAATGCGGCAGTTTCTTTAGCGGGGCTGGCGCCTTCTACTGGCGTGCCCAAAATAAGTGGATTAAAAGTTTCGATGGTGGCGGGTAAAGTGCCTGCTATATTCATGAGTGGAGCATTTATGGAATCAGATATTGCCTGGGCGACACGTTGCGTGTTGCCTGTTCTGGAGAAGTAAACTACGACGGGGTCCATGTGTCAAATAGCGTTTGTTTGGTTAATATAATTTCGCTCAAGAGCGGTTGTGCAATTTTAATATCCTAGACTTGTGAGTATTTGTGTGAGCGAAAGACATGGATTACGAAGTAATTGCTGATTCCTACGAAAGAATAGAAGCAACCACTAAACGTTTAGAAATGACTGATTTACTTGTAGGGCTCTTAAAAAAAACCCCCCAAGACATCATAGCTAGGGTCGTTTATCTTACGCAGGGTAAGCTTTATCCTGATTTTGTCGGAGTTGAAATGGGTGTTGCGGAAAAACTCGCAATAAAAGCTCTTTCAAGAGCTGCCGGTCATAGTGAAAGTAGAATTCAAGCGGAACTGCAGAAAAGCGGTGACATCGGAGAAACCTCGCAGAAACTATTAACCAAACGCAAACAATCAACATTTTTCACTAAAACACTTACAGCAGAGAGAGTTTATGAGACGTTGGATAAAATGGCGAAAACTTCTGGGTCAGGTGCAGTGGATACTAAGATGGCGCTCATTTGTGGGCTTCTATCGGATGCGTCGCCTAAGGAAGCTAAATGGCTTATTCGCACTGTTACAGGCAACTTGCGCCTTGGAATTGCAGATATGACGGTTCTTGATGCGTTAGCTATTGCTTATGGTGGGGGCAAAAAAACGCGTGAACTAATAGAGCGGGCCTACAACATTTCTTCTGATCTGGGTAGAGTTGCGAGTATAGTTGCTGAAAAAGGCATTGAGGGAATACAGAAGTTTCAGGTGGAGGTTTTTGAGCCTATACGTCCGATGCTTGCGGAACGTTTGGGTTCCCCTGAAGAGATTTTGGAGAAGTTTAATGGAAAATGTGTTGCGGAGTACAAGTATGATGGCGAACGTGTGCAGGCTCATAAAAAGGGCAACAGGGTAGTGCTCTATTCTAGGCGATTGGAGAATATTTCTGGACAGTATCCAGATGCAGTTGAATTGATTAAAACCCAAATTGATGCTAAAGAAGCTATTTTGGAGGCTGAATGTGTTGCCATGGATTTTGAAACAGGTGATATGCGTCCTTTCCAAGAACTTATGCATCGACGACGAAAATATGGTGTAGAAGAAGCCATTGTGCAGTATCCTATTTCGCTATTTATGTTTGATGCACTCTATGTTGATGGTAAAGATTTTACCTTGGAGTCTTTTCCTCAGAGGCGTAAAATATTGGAGAAAATCATAAAGCAAGGTGACCGTGTAAAACCTGCAACTCAAAGATTGGTAAGTAGTCTTAAGGGGCTTGAAGATTTCTTTGAGGAAGCTATTGAAGAAGGCTGTGAAGGACTTATGTGTAAATCGGTTGCTAAAGACTCTGTTTATCAAGCGGGTTCCAGAGGTTGGTTGTGGATAAAATACAAACGGGATTACAAGAGTGAGATGACTGATACGGTGGATTTGGTGGTAGTTGGCGCTTTTTATGGGAGAGGAAAAAGGGTTGGAACTTATGGTGCTTTGCTTTTGGCTACCTATGACAAGGAAAAGGAAACTTTTGAAACTGTCACTAAATGTGGCACAGGCTTCACTGATGAAGATTTGGCAAAGCTCCATGAAATGCTTCAAAAACATATTATTCCGCGGAAAAATAGCCGTGTTCAATCTACGTTTCATGCAGATGTTTGGTTTGAACCTGCTTTAGTTTTGGAAATTTTGGGTGCAGAAGTCACGTTAAGCCCGATTCATATGGCTGCTATGGATTCTATCCGTAAAGGTAGCGGTTTAGCAATACGTTTTCCAAGGTTTACGGGAAAATACCGCACAGACAAGGCTCCTGAAGACGCAACGACATCCAAAGAAATCGTTGAAATGTATCGTGGACAACTCAAAAAGATCGGTGAATCGTCGTCTGGCAGAGAAAGCTAAAACTGATAAGCATCCTGCGTATTAGAGTAGTTCTGAGTGTTGATTGGTTTGGCTCAAGATTCTGAAAAAATGAAATCCATGATTGCTTTTAAAAAACGTCTCGAAGAGCAACTTGAGACGTTGACTGCTGAGACTGTAGAGGTTCAAGCTACCCTTGACACAGTTAACACGATTCTTCTGGAGAAAGGGTTCAAACGTGGCGATATTAAAGAAGTGGCGGCAGCGACTGCGCCTCTCTCTAAAGAAGTTGTTTTGCCAAAGAATGAACCTGAACCGCCTAAAGTTGTTGTTGCCCCAGTAAAACAGTACATGTCTGAAACTGAAAGTGTTATACCCCTAAAAACAATGAATGATGAACCATTAGCATTGATGTATTTTGATACGCAGCATATCCATGTAATGCCTGATGAGAGCAAAAAATTCAGTGTTAATACGCCGCCTTTTGGGAATTTTCTTGTGGAGAAAGTCTTTTCAAAGATGCAGGAAAAAGATAAAGAGCTCGTGAGGTTGGGTCAACTTAACTCGGCTGAAATGTTCTCTTACAGCATTGTTCGTGAAGGTGACTTGATTCGGGAAATTATCATAAAGAATGTTGATGAAGAACGGTTAAAGGAACTTAAATCTAGCATTCGATGGACATTTGAAAAAATGCATGAAAAAATGAAAAGTTAACTATTCATGTTTCTTTAGTGCGTCGCTAATTCTGCCTTTCGGGCACAAACCAACGAGTCTTTCTGCTTCTACGCCGTCTTTGAATATTATCATTGTTGGAATACTGAATACTTGGTAGCGTTCGGCCGTTGCTGGATTTTCGTCTACGTCTAGTTTACCGACGAAGATTTTTCCATTGTATTCTATTGCAAGTTCCTCGATGGTTGGGGCTAAAGCTCTGCATGGACCACACCAGTTTGCCCAGAAGTCAATAAAAACTACTTTGTTGTTCTTGATTGTTTCGTCAAAATTTTGGTCGGTTACATGAAAAGGTTTGGTGCTCATTTGCTAAGTCTCCAATTAACACAATATACGAGTAGATTTGTTTGATATAAACAGTTCGCGAATATAAAGCCTTGATTTTTCTTGGGTCAGGAGGATTAGCAATTTAGAAGCTAACAAAATTGTATTTAATAATTGAAACTACGCCCCATAAATTGATCAGTATGCTGATAATTATTAAGCTCTTTTCGGACCAGCCCAATTTTTCCTGCATGCCTTTAGCTGTCAGCAGCAAAAGAAATGGTGTGAAATCAAGGCTAAAGCGATAACCAAACTGTGTAAATCCTACTGTGCCATGAGTGATTAAAATTGGCAAGATACAGAGGACTGCCAAAGCTGCTTTTTTGCTCAGTGCTGTCCAGGGTCCTTTGAAGATGTAGATGAATGCGGGTGTAGTGAAGAAGAGTCCTAGTCCCATCCATGAAGGCTTGAAGTAGGGGAAGGTGTCGAGGAGTATTGGTCCTTGGAAGAGAATTGCGTATATGTTTCGGGGGATGTAGCTGAGATTGAAGATGCCCATTTGGAAGTAGGGGTCTTGTTGGATTCCTGGGATCATGTAGTAGCCTACATCAAAGAAGCTGCCGTATCGTGCAAAATTGTATAGGGCATTTAGACCGATTGGTATGGCTAAGCCCGCGAAGAAGAGGGCGGCTTGTTTTAGTTGAGGTTTCCACGTGCTGTTTTTGTCGTAAAAGAGGAGCAGAAAAAACGGAAACGCCAAGACCGTTGGTAGACGTGAAAGAGCTGAAAAACCTAGCAGTAATCCTACTAAAAAATTGTTCTTCTTGTATAAGGCAAGGATGATGGCAGACGTTAGAAAAAGAATTGAGGAAACATGTTCAATATACCATGAAGAACCCACGGCTGCCGTGAACCAAAAGCAGGTACCGAATCCGAACAAAGCGACTAGCCATAAGAGTTTGCTGCCTTTTACTCCAGTTTTTTTAAGCATGAGCCATGTTAATGCGGTACCCAGACTAGCGAGTCCTATTGACATGAGACTCTGGTCAAAGCTTGTTCCAAAAACTGCCACAAAGGGTACTAAGAGGGCTGCTGGCATGGGTGGATAAACGACATAAAAATTGTTGTTGTAGTTGACGATTTCGGCTAGTGCTGTTCCTTGTCCGGAAAGCCCCAATTTGCCGTGAAGGAAAGCGTCAGCTAAATAGACAAAATGGTTCTGTCCTGGAGGTGATCCTTTGCTGAGGTAAAAAATCAGAAACGATACTAAGGCAATTATTATGAATTTACGGAAAGTGCTTAAAGATGAGATTTTGTCGAGCGCTGTTTGTATTCTTTGGTTGGGCCAAATCATATTGGTCATTCAAGTTTGGTGGAAATAGCTAATAGTTTTTTTGTTGTTTTCGCTTCTTAAAGAAATACTGTACGGGGTTATGAAGCGTCATAGTTTGAAGCTGTCTGAGCGTTTTGGGCTTGATGAATTTGGTTGTTCTCGCTAGATACCGCTCTCTGATCTTTAACTATCGATACGGTTGAGGCGATGTATTTCCCATTATCTTTTTTTATATAACTCATTCGTGGATGCTTAGTTAAGTTCAATTTACCCTGTTTCTTTCTTAGAGAAGATCGCGAAATTTCATTTTATTTTTTTGTGTGGGTGTGGCGCCTAAAATTTTACACCACACTTGTATCTTTGGAAATGTTTGGTTTTTGGTTTTAGGTTGTTTTTGTCTTTGGGTTTGAGTGTGGGGATGGATATTTTTTCGTTTAGTCATCATGGGTTCTATGTTGGTGGTGTGGGTGTGAGTGTGTGAGTATGTTGGTGGCTGTATTTTTTGTCGAATGTTTTTGTTTAATTCTTGTTTATGAAATTGCCGAAACAAAAAGTATCTGAAATCATAAGAAAAAACCAAAATGTAATGCGTCAATTGAGAAGAGAACTTGGAAATATTGTTTTTCGATGAATAGATAATCTTTCGAATAACTGTTTGTTTAATATTTTTCAGTTATTATCATAAATTTGAACCCTTTAGAAACTATTAAATGATGGTACAACTCGTGCAATATTTCTCGTTTAGCAAAGCCTGTTTTTTGAAATATGTTTTTCTATCTAGGTAACAAGCAAGAGTCGTTGTTTGTATACTTTTAACGATTAGTGTTCCTGTTCTTGTTGATAGTCTTCATTTGCAAACATAAAGAAAATAAGCCTCCGATCGTTTGATTTACAGAGATCAGGTTCCTGAGTATGAATAGAAAGGAACTATACAAAATTTTTAAAACTTCATTCTACGCTTGGTTAAAAGATAATGCCACCCTAAGAGCTGCCGCGTTGACATTTTTTATAATTTTGCCATTGCCGACTTTATTGTTAATTGTGATAGCTATTTTTTCTCAGTTTTATGGACCCGCTCAGGCAATTAATTTGCTAATCCAACAAATATCTTCTTTTGCTGGACCGGCTGTTGCAAACTTGTTTAGTGAACTTGTGACTAATACGGGGTCTCCTTTTGGTTCGGTTTGGACAACGATTGTTGTTGTTGGTTTTTCTTTTGTTGGAGCCATTGGTGCATTCTCGGTTTTACGGGACGCAATAAATTGTATATGGGAAGTTAAATTGCCAAACAAGATTCCTTTTTGGAAGATGATACGGCAAAAAATAGTGCCTTTTGTTCTTTTGTCTACCTCTGGTTTAATTGTTATTGTTTGGTCAGCGATTGCTGGTAGTTTGCTTAGTTTAATTCGTTTTTTCTCAATAAATGATGCTCTAACTGCTTTTGCTTTAGCGGTTGCTCAGGTTGTTTTGTCTTTTACTGTTTCGGCGATTTTGTTGGCTTTAATCTATAAATTGATTCCTGAAGCAAAAGTTCACTGGAGGGACATATCTTTAAGCGTCGTGGTAATAGGCATCGCTTTCACTATAACTAACTATGTTTTCGGAACATACATCAACGTTTTCACAATTACTACTGTTGTTGGTGCAGCTGGCTCGCTGTTAATTATTCTACTTTGGATTTTTATTTTAAACGAAATGGTTCTCTTTGGAGCAGAGGTCTCAAAAATCTATGCTGAGACAATTGGATCTCATGCAAAAGCGCATTTACCTTCATCGCTGGACAAAATCGTGGATCCAATCGAGAGGGTTGGAAGGAAAATAGAGCAAGCAACAAAGGACGAATACGAAACAGATCTGAAAGAAGAAGAATATGAGGATTAGGATGGTGGGCCGAGGCGGATTTGAACTGCCGACCTTTCGATTATCAGTCGAACGCTCCAGCCGTGCTGAGCTACCGGCCCATATTTGAGGTGACACCATTCTAATATTATGTGGGTTTATAAGAATTGCCGTAAATCTTTTAATGCAACTCCATTATTGAGTTGTTAGGTTTAGTTTGGGTTCGTAGCCTAGCACGGATTAAGGTGTCGGCCTTCGGAGCCGGAGATCGTGGGTTCAAATCCCACCGGACCCGCTTTTCCAAAGGCGGATTTATACTGTTGCCTCCTGTTGAATTAACTGTTTTAGTTGACTGCTGAGAATTTGTAGTTGGTGGTTTTCTAGGTCTTCTTTGTTTTTGCAGGTGATTGCTCCATCGCTTAAGGTGTCTCTGGTTAGTAGATGTTCTGGGTTCATTCCCCAAGCGCGTATTATTTCTTTGAGTGCTTCAACTTTGTTAATGTGGGTTTTTGGTCTTATGGCTAGTCCTGAAGATGCGTAGGCATTTCGCAGTTTATCAATTCCGATGCTTTGGATATCGTGGTAGGTGTTGACTGTGTGTCCCATCATGTAGTCAACGTAGTCGGGCTGAACCCCTAGAGATAGAAGTTGAGTTTTGAAGTATTTGCGTAGGCTGTGGACTCTAGGTCATCATTCTGCCGTTAAGTTTCTTGATCAAGTTTGCCTGAAGGTAGAGTAGATGGACTACTTTGCGTATTTATTTTGAGCTTATGCTTTTTGGTGTTCTTTTTGTTTCATCGCGAAATAGCGGTGAGTTATCGGTTAAGGTTTCTGGGGGATTTTGTTTGTGCCTTTTATTCTTTGGTCTATGTACAGTTTTAGATATTGAGCTGCTTCGGCTCCAAGGAAGATGTCGTAGTCTTGGTATTTTCCTTTGGTTATTTCTGCTTCGATATGAACATGGATTGGTGTTATGTTGTTTTCTAAGTCTTCTTGCACATGGCGATATAGTAGCTTTGAGAGTGTTTCTTCGCGGAAGGCGTCTAATGCTAACATGGATATAATTGCTCTTTCTCGTAGGTTGGCGATGTCAAGCAGTTTAACTAGTTCTTCTGGTTTTGGTGCTCTGTCTTTGTAGACTACTCTTTTGCTTAAGGGTTCAGAGAGTTCGATTTCTACTCCGTTGACTCGGTAGAATGTTTTAACGCTTTTAATGTGGTTGTTGACTGGTCCAGGTGTTAATCCGTTGTCTTGCAGTGTTGCTAAATAGTCGTTTAGGTGTCCAGTGTGGTTTTGAACTCGCAGCGGGTCAGGTATCCGCCATCGCCATACGAGACGATTTAGACTTTTTCCAAGCAGTAAGAGCAGTAATAATCAAAACTACAGAGAGCAAATCTCAACAAGAACTCGAAGACATGGACTTGGCGATTAAACAGATAATCTCTAAAGTCGTAATTTCTGATAGTTATCGATATTTTTGCCGCTGCAGGATTAAAGAAACCTAACATTTCCATTCTTTCGGATGACTTTCTTAGTTTTGTTAATGTTATGCCTCAGAAGAACTTGGCTTTTGAAGCCCTCAAAAAATTGTTAATGGATGAGATATGGATTAGGCGAAAGACAAACCTCATTCAAGCTCGCTCTTTTGAAGAGCTTCTGGATAGAGCAATTAAAGCCTATACTAACCGAAGCGTGGAAGCCGCAGAGATAGTGCAGCAGCTTATCGAGCTTGCCAAGAAAATGCGTGAAGAAAAACAAAGAGGCACCCAACTTAACCTCTCAGAAGAAGAAGTAGCTTTCTATGATGCCTTAGCGGATAATAAAAGCGCCAAAGAAGTCCTCAGCGATAAAACACTAAAGAAGATGGCGCAAGAGCTGGTTGAGATAATTAGAAGAAACGTAACCGTAGACTGGACGTTGAGGGAGAACGTGCAGGCAAAACTACGAGTACTCGTTAAACGGTTATTGAAGAAATATGGGTATCCTCCGGATAAACGGCAAAAAGCAACCGACACAGTTCTAGACCAAGCAAAGCTACTATGCAAAGACTGGGCAGAAACAAGTTGTTGATGTTTCGCAAATAATATATTCACTTTTGCACAAACACAATTTGGTGTATTCAATGACGAAATGCCCAAGGTGTTCTTCAAACGCCAAAGTCACAGGTAAGGAATGGGAGTATGGGTCTTTTCATGTTAAGCAGTATTCTTGTTCTGGATGTGAAAAGAAATACATGGAATATTATAAGGACGGTAAACTAAGCCACACAATACCCAAATTGAACACAAAAAATAGCCAGGGCTAAGACGCCATGGCGTGTTTAAGAAAAGGTTCAGCCAAGAGAGGGTAACGGGCTGAAAATTAAAGTCTTAGGTGCAGCGAGGGAAGTTGGCGGCTCCTGTATTGCAGTTTCGACTGACTACAGCAAGGTTGCGTTAGATTACGGTATAAAACTTGAAGGTACAACTGACGAGTACCCAAAAAACTTTGATGCCGTAATTGTCAGTCATGCCCATCTAGACCATTCAGGAAGCCTTCTACGCTTATCAAAATCCAGAAATAAGCAGGTTATCGTAGGCTCAAAAATTACTCGTGACGTCAGTGTTGAGTTGCTAAAAGACATGATAAAGGTAAACGAATACAATGGCAAACCATTAGGATACAACAACCAAACAGCTGACCAGATAAAAAGATCATGGCTATCTTCTGAATCGATTGATTTGCCAGACATGAAGGTTAAACTGTATTCTGCGGGACATGTTGCCGGCGCTACTATGACAGGTATTCAAGCAGAAGGGAAATCTCTCTTGTACACTGGAGATTTTTGCCTCCATGATACTGAAATCCTCGAGGGCTGCAACCCTGATTTACTTCCCAAAGAGCCTGACGCTCTTATTTCCGAATCAACCTACGGTGGAATAGTTAGACCGACAAGAAGCGAACTCATAGACCAACTGTTTGAGGAGATTAGGCACGCATTAAAGCACAGAGGCAGCGTTTTGATTCCTACCTTTGCGTTCCATAGAAGTCAAGAGATGGCTAAACGAATAGATCAAGCCATTGAAAACGGCACATTACCCACCCGCAACGTTTACATGATTTCAAAGTTAGCTCACAGAATAACAACGATTTTTAACGGTTACAAAGACCTGTTCAAACAAGAGAGCCAGCCGCTGGCAAAGCCGTTTGAGTACAGGCATGTGCAGCAGATTGAAAGGACAATGGATATTCATGAGCCAGCCATCGTTATTTGCACTCCGGGTTTTGGTCATGCAGGAGCAAGCCTCAATTTGCTTAAAGAATGGGCAGAAATCGAAGAAAACGCAATAATCGTTACTTCAGGTTATCTGCCGCCTGACAGCCCCCTAAAATTAGCCAAAGATAAACACTACATAAAGATTGATGGAGAAAGACGTACGGTACAAGCCAAAATTGTTCAAATAGAGCTTTCGGGGCATGCAGATCAACGGGAACTTGAGGAGTTGGTACAACGCCTGAAGCCGAAACAAACGATTCTTGTTCATGGAGATTTAAAGCAGGCAGAAGCACTCTCCAAACAGATTGAGGAGTTAACGGAAGTTTGCATTCCAAGGAAGAATGAAACGATAAATCTGTAGAGCATTGCCAAACCTGCTTCTTAAACTAGCGCGCAGATGGGTATATATGTGGATGTTACAAACGCTTTTATGTTCGCCTCATTTAACACAAAATGGTTAGAGGCTGCAACCCCCTTCTTCTAACTCTCCCCTTCTCCTATCTTTTCGCAGCCCTAACCGCCTAATCTCGGGTTGAACACGACTATACGGAGTCTCTTAAAAGCATAATTCCCCAGCCTTTTCTTAAGCGCAATCTGCATTTATCGAGAGAATCAAATTTTTTTCCATGTGACTTTTGATGTGTCCGTAGATATTATCTTCCTTTCCTTCAGCGCCTCCAAACACAAGCCGCCAACCATTTTGAACATCTTCTTTCGGTGGGGTGTATATGAAAGATTCCAAATTCTTGTCTTCCTTTGGTGAGAAGTCGACAAATCCTGGAGCAGTTAATTCCATAAAAGAATTTATATCCGGTTCGCCCACAATAGGCTCAATTTGAAGAAACGCTTCATGCTTGTTTTTTGCCCATACAACAAACCATTCCGAAGGGTTATCTTTGTAATGACCTATCCAAGCATTCAATTAAATCACCTAAATAGGGATTTGAGGTTTAAACCCTTAAGTTTTTGGCTTAAATCTCAAAAAAGCTTTTCTACATGAAAATGTGTTTTCAATTAGTGAATTGGAATAGGGCTTTTATAACCATTAAATATCTTATAATTGGACTTGACTTTGCCGATTTATTACATTTGCAGAAAATGCAGAAAAGACTATTCAAAAGAAGAGTATTCCCAGAGCAAATTCTGTAATGAGTGTGGTTCATTTCTTCTTTTATCGTTCAGGAAACAAGAGAAACAAGCAATAGTTCAAACCAGCTCAAACGTTCCTGCCGAAAGGCATGCGCTCAACAGAGCAGCTGAAAGTCTTAGTAACAGGGTAGGGTGCTCAAAAGAGTATGAGGTTATATCTGATGTAGAAGAGGAGCAGTCAAGAGGTTCTTCGTTTGGGAGTTGGATGTCGGGCTCCGAATATGACGAAGCACTAAAACTCAAAAGAGTTGTCATGAAAAAATACAAGGGCAAAGACTTAGAAGAAGCCATCCCAGGCAAAGTAGTTTCAAACGAGGAAGGCGAATGCTACGAGGTTTCTGCTTCCTGCACTTCAAACTTCAAGAAAGCCACCTACGAAGACAGTAAACGGATACTAATTTCTGATCTCAAAGTTCTCTCCGGAATAGGTCCGGTTCGAGAGTTAGCTCTTCGAGAGCAGGGTTACAACACGATTGAAGCCCTGTTGGATCATCCGATTTGGCAAGATGAAGCCTGCAAATTCATGAAAATGATAGGCAAAAAAGACGTTAATTTAGCCCAGAGGTGGCTGTGGCAAAGATTGCCTAAATCTCATCCTTTTCTTCACTATTTAGCTGGGTTTTGTCAAGATCAAGATTTTGCGATAATAGACATTGAAACTTTAGGTCTTTCTGAAAGACCCATAATTCTGCTAGGCATAGCTAAAATAGATAGAGACAAAATCTGCACAAACCAGTTTCTTCTCAGAGATATTCCGGATGAACCCGGCGCCATATGGGCGCTCGTTTCACAGCTTGAACCAAAATCATCACTTATAAGCTACAATGGCAGAAGCTTTGACATTCCATACATAAAGCAGAGGCTGGCTTACTATGGGTTGGATTCTGCTTTGGATAATCCCCATTTTGACCTGCTTCATTTCACCAGAAGAGCGCTAAGACCTAAGCTTTCAGATTGCAGGCTCGATACGGTTGAAAGGTACCTTGGGGTAAAAAGAGACATAAATATTCCAGGCGGCTTAGTGCCTGAGTTCTATGATACCTATTTGAGAACTAAAAATGTTGGACCGCTGGTTCCCATAGTTGAGCACAACAAACAAGACCTGCTGAGCCTTGGAAGTCTATTCTCGAAGCTTTTTGAGGAGTGGAACCTTTGATCGAAGACTTCATCAAAAGCATAAAACAGATGAATTCCTACGAAAAACAAATCGTTCACATCCAAAAAATCGCAGCACAAGAAGCGAGATTTGGCGAGTTAGAGAAACCTCTTCCACAAAACATACAAAGCTGCCTTCTCAGTCGAGAAATCTCATTCTATTCCCATCAAGTCGAGGCAATAAACAAGGTGCGCCAAGGCAAGAACGTGGTAATAGTTACTCCAACTGCATCAGGGAAAACTTTAGCCTTCAACATCCCAGTGCTTGAAGCCTTAACACAGGACAGCAAAGCAACGGCACTGTATCTGTACCCAACAAAGGCACTGACAAACGACCAGCTAAAAGTTCTAAAAGAGTTGGAAAAAGACATAGGAATCAAAGCGTCACCGAACATTTACGATGGGGACACTCCGCAGAGCCAAAGAGCAAGTATCCGAGAAAACTCTAAAATTATCTTGTCTAATCCTTATAGTTTGCACCAGTACTTGCCATGGCACTATAAATGGCGGACTTTTCTGCAAAACCTCAAATTCATAATAATCGACGAAGCCCACGTTTACCGAGGAGTTTTCGGCTCAAACGTAGGCATGCTTCTCAGACGCCTAATGAGAATATGCAACTACTACCATACGGACCCGCAAATCATTCTATCTTCGGCAACGATTGCCAACCCAGAAGAGCACGCCAAAAGATTAACAGGAAAAGACTTCGAGGTTATTTCAAAAGATGGTGCTCCGAAAGGGAAAAAAACCTTTATGTTCTGGAACCCGCCATTCATCGGCAAAGACAACACAATCAGACGATCAACCCATCAAGAAACCAAGGATCTTCTAACACTTAGCATCATGAAAAATCTACAGACTCTTTGCTTCACTACATCAAGACAGATGGCTGAACTCATCACCAGATGGACCAAAGAAGAACTAAGACAACGATCGCCCAAACTACAAAACGCAATAACTGCATACAGGGCTGGCTATCTGCCCCAAGAGAGAAGGCAAATTGAAAACCGACTGAAAAACAAAGATTTAATCGGGGTTGTCTCAACAAACGCGTTAGAACTTGGAATCGACATAGGCTCTCTGGATTCAGTGATAATCTCAGGCTATCCAGGAACTGTCATATCCACTTGGCAGCAAGCTGGACGCGCAGGCAGAACCAACGCAGATTCACTGGTAACTTTAGTTGCTTTCCAAAACCCACTTGACCAATACTTCATGAAACACCCGCAAGACTTCTTCGGAAGACCGCATGAACAAGCCATAATCGATTTGCACAACCAGTACATTTCTTTGGGACATGTAATGTGCGCCGCCAGCGAACTCCCAATAACTGACGATGACAAGAGATTCTTTCCCGAACTTTTTTCAGAAAGCATCCAAGCGTTGGAGCAACAGCATCTTGTCCGAAAAACACCCAGAGGATATGTCTACTCAGGAACAGCAAGACCCGTAGAAGTAGTTAGCCTCGAAAGCATATCAGATAAAACCGTAACTGTCACTTGCAACAGAAGCATCCTTGAAACATTAACGCTCAACAAAGCCTACGAAGAGGTACATGAAGGTGCAGTTTTGCTACATCAAGGAGAAACCTACATCTCTGAAGAACTCAACCTTGAAGACCTAACAGCAAAGGTCAGGCAAGAAGACGTCAACTACTACACAGAAGCGCTGAAAGACGTTGACGTTGCGATAAAGAAAACCTTTGAAGAAAAACAAGACAAGGTTAAGGTCGGTCTGGGAGAATTAACCATAACCGAAACCTACCACCAATATCTCACAAAAACCTATGATGAGGTCATCAAGCGTCAACCACTCAATTTGCCTCCGTTAACATTCTCAACGGTGGGATTGTGGTTTCTAGTTCCGGACAAACTCAGAGAAGAAATAGAGGCTCAAAACCTCGACTTTGACGGAGGGCTGCATGCGGTGGAGCATGCGATGATTGCTATGGCTCCGATATTTGCTATGTGTGACCGATGGGACATCGGAGGACTATCAACACCTCTTCATCCAGACACAAGAGAACCATCCATCTTCATCTACGATGGTTTTGAGGGCGGAATCGGCATATCAGAAAACTTATACTCAAACATTAAGCCGCTCTGGGAAAAAACGCTGCAGTTAATTGAGAACTGCGAGTGCAAAGAAGGCTGCCCCTCTTGTATTTACTCGCCTAAATGCGGCAACGAAAACCAATCGTTAGACAAAAAAGCTGCATTAATAGTCCTCAGGCACTTAACGACCTAATTTACGTATTCCATAGAGCCCAGCGAACTCAAATTTGAAAAAATATGCCTTTCTAAAATTAAATATAGTGGAGAATGTATGCTGAGAGTAGAATAATTAAAGTGTACGCGATTTTATTTTACTGTTATGGGATCTGTTATTAACCCTGCTTCGGTTTCTGGTGCTAATTTTTGTTTAATCATGATTAGTGCGTTTTCAGCAAAGTCTAGGACATTTTCTCCATGTTTGGTTAGTTTGTACACTTTCTTTGGTCTTTCACAATCCATATTCCATTCACTTTCAACGTAGCCTTTTTTCTCAAGCAAGCCAAGCAGGGGATAGATTGTGCTTGGTCCAAAGTATACTCCAAATCCTTTGCGTATTTTTGTGATTAGCTGGTAACCGTGCATACTTTCCTGCTGCAAATATTCCAGAATTATAGTGTCCAAGAGCCCTTTGGTGAGTTTTGTCTGGACTTCTTTTTGATATTTCGTGTTCATTTTCCATATCCTCCACGTTGTCTTATGTCTTCTTTATCGTTATACGCGAAGATAAAGCCTTGCACATAACCAAAGCATATCAAAAAACGACTTGCACAACACAACTACAGATCAATACATGAAATATAGCGCCAAAACCAATATTTCAAATCCCATAGTATGACGAAAACAAACTGTACAGCACATAAACACAAACTCAACTCTGCATTTTCCCTCCCCTTCAAAGTGCACATCTAATTTGCCACCTGGGCTCATAGATGGCGGACAGAGACCCTCTACAACATGTGTGCTTTCAAAGTCTACACAGTCAAATAATTCAATAAAAAATCGCCTTTTGCTATGGGGATTGTAGTTTTCTGCCGCACAATGGGCAGAGGACATGTACATGGTTTTGGTCTTTTAGGATTTCCGCTATTGACAGTTGGAGGAAGCAGTAAAAGCAGAAAAAAATCCTGCACACAGGGCAATAGTAGACACCGCCGCCAACCATCCTTCCGCACGCATCACAAGGTCTAGATAACAAAAAATCCATAAGAAGAAACATGCAATTTTGAAATTAAAGTTAAAGGTTAACCGCTATTCAGAGATAGCAGAGACCTAACCAAAACTAATGTTTTAGAACTAAATTTAGCGCGCCCTTCCAATTGTTGTTCTATTAATTTCCTATATCCAATTAGATGGCTTGAAAAAGGCATTTCAAAGAATGAATTTTGGTCTCTTCTAAAACGGCAAAAAAGAGTTTAGTCGGCATAGTTTTAGCAGCGTTTGAGGTTGCGGCTAATACAATTTTACTCCGAGGTACTCAGGTGGAAGGTTAAAATTTAACTTATCTTTTACGGTGGATCCAAGTCAATATTTGGCAGTTAAAAAAAGAATTATTAGTTGCTCTTTCGTTGTATTACATGAGGCGATAAGAATTTTTAAAGATATTCTATCTCTTGAAAGATTGCTCAAAGATGAAGAGAAATTGAAAGGTATAGCATCAAAACTTGTACGTATTGCTATACAAAACGCGGCTGAAGAAAAGCTTAATCAAAAAATTAAAAATCCAACCGTAAGGCAGATTGTTAAAACAGGAGAAGTAGTTCCTGAAGATCTCGTCGGTTCAGTTCCAGCAGATTTAGACGGGAAAGCTGTTAAAACTTGGGAGCAATCTTGGCTTGACCTTATAGTTTGGGAGAGAACTTGGAAACAATCAGCTTCAATTATGGGAATAAATCCTGATGGACGCGCCGTAGTCTTGAAAGATGTACAATTCACTGCTGAAGAACAACGTGTACTAAAAGATCTGAATATTCAAATGTGAACACCATTTTTGATTAATTAATGGAAAAATCAAATGCTTTGAGGGTACTTTTGTATCTAAATTTTTAAACGTAGTCCTTAAGGTTACACATAGTTGTAACCTAAGATGCTCCTATTGTGGGCAATATCAAGAAAACAGTGAAATTATGCCTTTTAGTGTTGTTGCTAATTTAACTTCGAAAATACTTAATCAGCAAGATGTTTCTGTAGTCAATTTCATTTGGCATGGTGGAGAACCCTTGCTTGCGGGTTTAGATTTCTATAAGAAAGCGCTATTGCTGCAGGAAAGATGTAATCATAATGGAGTCAAAATCTACAATTCTGTGCAGACTAATGGTTTAGTTATGAATAAAGCTTGGGTAGATTTTTTGAAAGAAACAGGATTTAATGTTGGAATGAGTTTGGATGGACCAAAACAAGTTCATGAAAAGCAGAGACCTCTAGTCAACGGTTCAAGCTCTTACTATTTTGTGATGAAAACACTAAAAATGTTACAACAGAAAAAAATTCCACATGGAGTCTTGTGTGTAGTTACTAAAAACACTTTAGACCTTGGCGCCGCAAAAATGTTTAATTTCTTTTTAAAAAATGGGATAAGTAATTTCTCATTCTTACAAGAAAGACCAAACTATATCTCGAAGCAAAAAAATGGATCAATTTCACCCAAGGTAAGTCTTGCTGAATTTAATACTTTCATCCAGGAGGTCTTTGACTTATGGTATGATCAAGATGATCCATCTATTAGAATCAGAGATTTTACATGCATTCTTGGCATGTTGTTTGGAGGAAGATCGACAATGTGCAGTTATTCCGGAGATTGCTTGGGAAACGACTTATGTGTTGATTTGGATGGAGACGTATATCTTTGTGATAGATATATCGGCGATAGCAAATATAAACTGGGAAATATAGTTGTTGACGATTTCTCGAAAATTAAGAACAATCATAAATTAAGACAAATTATTTGTGTAAACCAAGACAGGGTGGCGTTGCACAAGGATTGCAAATGGTTTTCAATTTGCAAGGGTGGCTGTCCATTTTACGCTTTTTTGGATGATCAAACAATTAGTGTTGACGAAAGCACGTGTTCCATGGCTCACCTTTTTTCCCATATTTTTGAAAAAGTTAATTTAGAATTAATAAAGTCTGGAATTATTGAAAAATAGTGATGTTAGGACTGTTGGAATAGTTATCTCAAACGAACTATAGGAAAAAATCTTGCAAAAGTCGGTCTCATACGAGGTATGATTGTTCAACGCCAAAAAATATTAACCCTTTTAAACAAAGGCTTAAAAGGTAAATAAGAAACAGTTATTTGGGATTCGTACGAAAAAAGATAACTCCTTTGCAGAAAATAAAGGAACCAATAACGAAGAAGTTAAGAATAGGATCGAAAAATACTCCGATTTATACAAAGATTTTGATGAAGCCTTCATTGCAGTTGATTGGGATTTAATTGTTATACATTGGAACAAGGCAGCCGAAAGAGTTACCACAATTAAAGCCAAAGACGCTATAGGAAAAAAGATTACAGCTGTCTTGCCTGAAATGATAAACGTTGACATTGCTCCCTATCTGATTTTGCTTCAAGAAAGGCAGCGAGCACGATTCATGATGAATGTTATAAGCAGAGAAACGCAAAAACCATCCATATTCGAGGTTTCAATGTATCCTTCTGACCAAGGAATAATAATTGTTGTTGAAGACAAAACCGAAGAAGAGCGAATGAAACGATGGTCAGTTATCGGGGAAACTGCTGGCATGGTGGGGCACGACATACGAAATCCACTGCAAGCAATCGCTGGAGACATCTATTTACTAAGGGAATATTCCAATTCAATTCCTGACTCAGCTACAAAAAGAGAAGTTGTTGAAAGTCTGGATAATATAGAGAGCAATGTTAACTACATTAACAAGATTGTAGCTGATTTACAAGATTACTCTCGCTCTTTAAAGCCAATATTTTCAGACTTTAACCTTTACGATTTGGTCGCAAACATTTTGCATTCTCTTAGTCGACAAAATAATTTAGAGATTTCATTGCAGATTGACCCTAAATTCATCATAAAGTCGGATCGTGCAATGCTTAGGCGTGTTTTGTCTAACTTATTCATAAATGCCCTGCAAGCTATGCCAACTGGAGGCAAGCTAATCGTAAAGGGTTACAGGAAGGATAGCAACGTGCTGATTGAGGTTGAGGATTCGGGTATTGGGATTCCTGAGGGTTTTAGGTCTAGTTTGTTTTCGCCTTTGTTGACTACTAAAGCTAGAGGTCAGGGACTTGGTTTAGCTGTTGTGAAACGTTTGGTTGAGGCTTTAGATGGATCAATAGGTTTTGAGAGTGAAGAGGGCAAAGGAACCAAATTTATCATAGAGCTGTAAGCATTCAATTAGATACAATGAGAAATGTGGATGCTATTTTTCAGAAATTAATTTTAAAAGTAGAAAAAAGTAGCTGGGTTTATCTTGCCCAGCAGGGTCCGTAGCCATAACCGTAGCCGTATCCGTAGTTATAGCCGCCTTGGTAGGGCGCGTAGGGTGCTGGAGTTGAGCCGTCTGCTGGCGCTTGAGGTGCAACATACTGGCTGTTGTAGGGCTGGTTGTATCCGTAGCCAAAGCAGTTGCCGATCCAACCCAAGAACCCATTGTCAGGAACTTGGCTGGGGCTTGAAGTTGCGTATGGTTGGTCTGCAATCATTTGGGCTGAAGCCAACCCCACAGCGACTAGGGTTAGTGCCGCGATTGCGACCAAGGCTATTGCGATTTTTGTTTTTTGCATTTTGTTTCATCACCATATACTGATATTTGCATGGAGGCTTATGGTAGTTGCCTGAAACAAAACTGAAACAGACATGAAACAGATTTCAAAAGGTAGATTCATATGAAATGAAGCATTATTCTTTGCACGTCAGTGGTTAAATGAAGAACAAATCTCTTGAGAAATCTATAATGCCTACGCCAAGCAACCCAGGTCAACCTGAGAGACCTCCTCCAGCCATGCCTATACCCGGAAAGTTCACAGACGACAGGGAGCCTCAGTCGTTCAAATGCTCAATATGCGGAAACGTCTACAACAGTAAAGAAGAAATGGACGAGCACATGCATGAGCATGCCCCCTAAAATTGAATTGACCCCGGATAAAGGTCAAATTGTGAATCGATCGTGTCGATTTAGATTTGGACCATGACTTAACCATTATTATTAATTTGACGTGATTAGTGTGTTTTGTCGAACTGTCGACTCCAATATGTTATTTGTGCAGAAAAAAGGGTCATTGTGTGCGGAAGAAGTGTCGAGAGTTCAGCGAAATCCGCTACGCAGGTTTTTTTGGTTTCTATTGATGCCTATAGTTTTAAATTGGGTTTGCTATGGGGATGGATGGATTTGGAGTTGGTGTAGATGTTGCAGAAGGTGTTACTGTTGCTTTCAAAACAGGTCTAAGATTATGGCTGTTGCTAATAGCGACAAAATCTGCCGTCATATCTATAAGGACATTGGTTGTGGCTCCTTCTTTTACAACAAAATGAACAATTACATCTATTTTGTCTGATGGAACATTCAAGTTATCTGTTGTTCCATCCTCATAGGTAGCGGTTGCCTCTGTTACTTGAAAGCGTAGTTTTGTATAGTTGGCTGTCGGGATTTGGGTTGTTGCCAGGTCTTTTGATATATCTCCTAGAAGAAGGAGGTCGAATTGAACTGATTGTGCTTCATCGTTGAATGGAATATTTAGCCAGCCATTTTCTTGACTGTGGGCTTCTAAACTTTCTATTGTTACTTCTAGTTTGGACAGGTCAACAGGTGCGTCTTTTATCATTACGTTTAGGGTTCCAGTGGTTGGTCTTTATTGGATGGCGGCAAGTTGGACTGCTGCTATTATTATCGCAATTATTGTTGCTGTGATAATCAAATAGTGTTTTGCTCTCATTGGGTCTTGAGACATTCTAATCACTGTACGGCGAGTAAGCAATCGTAAGATTTAAGGCGGTTGTCCCATGGCGGCTTTTGAAGATATGTACTCCAAATATACATTTTCGGCGCTCATTGTTTGTTCTTAAATCTTAATTTCAGTTCTGGATTTTCATTATTGGTTGTTTTTGCATTATTTGCAATATAACTGTGTTATATGTTAATTAGGTGTAATATTGAAAAATATTATATACTAATAATGATAAATACGGATAATTGTTTGGTCAGAAATCGGGTATGAATGGACCGAGAAGGCTCTGGTTCAAAATCACAGTACAATAGCCATAGTTAGTTAGGTTATTCATTCTCCTTAACCTAAATTCCCAGCGCCTCAGCAAACCCTTCTGCATAGAATAAATTAAACTTTTAAGAACCTAACAGCAAGATATTATTATAGTTTTGTTGGGCTAATCAGTTTTATCAAATTATTATTATCTGTATGCAAGTCCCATACGATTCATGAAATCAAGAATCATTTCATACTCTCTGAGGAATTGTCTGCCTTTATCGGTTAGTTTTAATGAAGTCTCGTCCTCAATTAAGCCAAGGTCACTAAGGTCAGTAATATATTTTTTCAAGCGATCAAAAGGGGCATTAATTCTTACTTGAACCCGCGTCAGTACTATTCTTTCGTTTTTAGATTCATCGTTTAGCACTGATAGTAAGTCACCGTAGATTTTGAGTTTATCTCGGCGAGGAATCTTCATTCATCTATCCCTTTTTTCGTGATTTATAAAACGATACATATGCAACGAAAAGAAAAATCGCCAGACCTCCCCATCGAAGTACCAAGGCTCCCCACCATGCAAACATGCTTAAATCGACTGCCCAAATTATCAGTGAGTACTGACTTATCGCTAGCAGGATATAGCCCAAAGGAATCAATAACGTATTTGGCTGAGGTTTTTCTATATGACTTCTAAGCACATGAATTGTGATGTAAGTGAGGCAAACAACAATAAAAATGCGAACATATCCTGAAGTGCTTAGATAACTCTCGAAGTCGAATTGGGGCGTGAAAATTATTGCTGCAACTGACGCTATGATGGCAACGATTATTAAACTAAATGTTACATTTAATAGGATTTGGCTCGTTTTAGAAGACTTCTTAGAAAAGTGATAAGTCATCGCAAGGAACAAAAATGCAAAAGTTCTTGCGATAAGTTGGAACCATAATATATTATTGGGTAAAAAAGATAATTGTGCATAGATTACGGCTGAAAAAAAGTAAGACACACTAAGAAAGCTAAAAGCAAGGGGCAAACCAAGATATCGGATTTCTCTTGTGAGGCGGTAGGGTTTAGCCATGAACCAGGCAAGGATAAAACATAGAATTGCTGATGTAACCTCATATGCAATCCTGAACTCCACGTACTGAGACATGGCACTATTTTATTTTGTTTTATCTTATTTATGTTTCTTTCTCATTTTATATAAAAACTAACTCGCAACATTATTTGCAATTCATATAAGATAACTTATTTTTGTATTCACGATAGGTGAGGTTATGTTATAACTCCTAACGGCAGTTATCATACTGCAGAAGGAGAAGAAAGAATGAATCAATTTTTTAAAAATAAGACATTTTTTACAATCGCATTATTTCTAATAGCGTCAATGCTTGTACCTCTCGCAGTTCTGCAGACTACTAGTGCGCATACACCAACGTGGACTATACCGTCTTTTGCATACGTAAGCGTTGCCCCATCGCCAGTCGGCGTCGGCCAAACCGTTCAAGTTTACATGTGGGTCGACACACCATTGCCTAGCGCTAATGTTGCAAACGATATTAGACGGCACGATTACACTTTAACGATCACCAAACCAGACGGAAACATTGATACACAATCTTGGGATTATATCGATGATACAACTGGTATTCAATTCTACTCGTATACACCCGATCAAGTCGGTAGCTACACAATTAAGTTCAACTATGCCGGTCAAACCTATACTTGGAGTGGTGCCTACAACAACGATCTCTTTTCAGCAGCAAACGCAACAACAACCTTGTTAGTACAGGAAGAAGCATTGCCTATCCCCATTGAGTCATATCCATTGCCTACTGAATACTGGACTCGTCCAATAGAGGGCGAAAACACCGACTGGTTCACAATTGCCTCAAACTGGTTGAATGCTCCATTCATTCGAACAGGCGCAACTTCAACAGGGGGCGCAGGCTGGGGTAGATACCAACCAGACGGAACAGGACCAAACAGTCCTCACGTCATGTGGACAAAACCGATCCAATTCGGCGGAGTTGTTGGAGGCAACAGCACAACTGTTCTAGGCGAAACTTACTACATGGGTGGTTCATACAACGTTAGATTCAGCAACGCCATTGTTATGCAGGGAACGCTGTTCTATCAAGAGCCATACGGCAACTCTGGCGGCGGCGGAGACTATATTGCAGTTGATTTAAAAACTGGTGAAGAACTTTGGCGCATAGACCCTGCGGCAACAGGTACATCTATTGTTCCACGATTTGGCTATCTCTATTCCTATGATTCGGGTAACCAACATGGCGTGCTTCCAAACGGCTTGCTAATTGCACCTACCTCAATCGGCGGAATACCGACTCCTTTTGGTATGATGGGCGGAACTCCTGTTTGGGCAGCGTATGATCCTAGTACAGGCAAACTTACCTCAATGAACGTTACAAATGTTCCATCAGGTTCAGCTTCAGGCAATCTATCTCCATCATCAGGATCGGCAGCTTCAATCGGTGGACCACACGGGGAATACCTCATATATACGCTGACTAACCACGGAACAACATCAGACATTAGCTATTATCTGTCTCAATGGAACTCATCTAACGTAATCGGAGGCGGCTCTGGTCTTAGCCCTGCAAACTGGTACTCAGGAAGTCCAGATGCAAGTGCAGTATCAGCATATGACTGGAATATATCCATCCCATCGCTAAAAGGACAATGGAGCATCTTTAGGGACGTCATTTACGACAATCTGTTGATTTTGACTCAGGGAAGCTTTGGAACTGGTCCAAGAACCAATGGAGAAGGAGTTAACATTACAGCAATCAGCCTTAAGTCAGGAGCAATTGGACATGTATTATGGACCAAATCTTATCCCCCCGCACCCAATAACGTCACAAGAGCAATGGTAGCAGTCGATGCAATAGCTGTAACATTAGTCACTGAAGACAAAGAGACACTAGAAATTAACGGTTATAGCTTAACTGACGGCAGTCACTTATGGACTAGCGGGCCAGTCGTAACAGAATGGGACACTCTTAGAAGAGACACTCTATCTGCATACGGTAATTTATACGCTTCAGGATATGACGGAATACTCTACTGTTATGACGACAAAACTGGAGAATTGCTATGGACATACGGTAACGGTGGCGAGGGCAACAGCACATACACAGGTCTCGGAACAGCATACGGGCACATGCCAATATTCGTTGACGTGATCGCTGACGGCAAAGTGTACTTAGGAACTACCGAGCACTCGCCTAACTCGCCTTTCTACAAGAATGCTCAGTACCGTTGCATTAACGCTACAACCGGTGAAGAAATTTGGACAATGAACGGTTGGGGTACAGGTATGTACGTTGGCGCAAACGACATAGTCGCTGATGGACAATTTGTCTACCTTAACTGCTATGACATGCAAATCTACAGCATCGGCAAAGGACCCAGCGCACTAACAGTAGAAGCACCCAAGACCTCAGTTGAGCTAGGCAAGTCACTAGTAATCAGCGGCATGGTAACTGATATCGCTGCAGGAACAAATCAGAATGTGCAAGCTGTACGGTTCCCCAATGGTGTTCCAGCGGTCTCTGACGAAAGCCAGGCTGCTTGGATGGAATACGTTTACATGCAGAAGCCACGCCCAACAGATACCGTGGGAGTGCCAATTACTATCAGCGTTGTCGATGCCAACGGTAACTACAGAGACATCGGTGTCGTCACAAGCGATGCAGACGGATTCTTCAGTTTGAATTGGAAACCTGACATTGAAGGCGCATACACAGTCTATGCATCATTTGCAGGCAGCGAATCTTACTGGCCATCACACGCTGTCAACGCATTTGCAGTTGACCTCGCAACAGCAACCCCCGCACCAACAGCTCCTATTTCATCCATGACTGACGCATACTTTGTTCCTGCAGTCGCAGGCATTGTTGTCTTAATCATCGTCGGCTTTGCGGTGCTAGCAGTGCTAATGCTGAAGAAAAGACCATAAAACAAACAACAACCCTTTTTTCTTTTTTTAGTTGCATTGGAGTAGAATGGGGCTGAGAGGGCTTTGGCTATATTTCACGAAATAGTCAATAGTTGTTGCAAGAGAGTTTGCATTCTCTCTAATTTCTCCATTTAGTTGGCCAGCGCCTCAGCAAACCCTACTTTCAACTTTTGAATCCCTCTTACTTGGATTATAAACCATTGAAACACTTAGACGACGTCGGCTATTCGAGTTTACTAGTTCTCTGTTTATTCTTGTGTCTTCTCTTCCGTGGCTTCCATGTCCAACTCTTTTGATTCTCCAATGATCAATGTTATCCCTGATTAGCAGGGGGTTGCTGGTTACCAAATAGAAGGGCAAATGTGTTTGGAGGGTGTAGAGTTCTGCGATGAAGTTGAGTAATCGTTTGCTTATGCCTTGATTTTTTGTGCAATGAGCTCGTCATGGAGCCGTTCAATCTGCCCAAAACTCTTTTCAGAAAATAAGCCTTCAGGATAGATTGCTTTAATTTTTGCTTCTACCGCATCCCACCAAGCACTATCGTCGAACGCTGGATTATCCTCGTTTCGGTTATTGTTCCACTCAGAATCCTCTATCAAGCAGGCATGGTTAAGCTTTTGCATTTCTTGGAAGAACCATAGAACCCTAAGCATAACCCGCTCATCTTCGCCCTTCGGATAGACAGCTGCAAACCACAAATAGACCAACCGTTCCATGCGGTAGCTTAAGAACTCATATGACTGTTCAAGGATGGCTTTTTCCTCATCAGTTAACGTGCTTAGAAGCCGTTTAGCTGCTTCATTCTGCTGTTCGGCGCTTACCCCGCTATCGACTATGGTTTGCGCCTCATCCTTCATTGGTGCTCTTATTTTCTGTGCACGGTTATGCAGAAGCTGTTCATCAAAGTCGCCGACATGGAGCGTGATGTCGTCATCCTCTGGCGGAAAATCTAAAATTTTATTCTCTAATTCGTGAAGTTTACGGCTGAGCAAATTCATCAAAAACCCCTTCTAGTCCGTTGCATCTTTGCTGTTTCGCCATCAGGTTGCGGTTTCGCGATCAATATGCTATTCTTCAGCTTCTCCTCTAGAGCTATTACACGGAACTCTAACTCTTCGTCTTTGAGCAAACTGCCATATGTGGAGACGGCTGAAACCAGAACCCGTGCCCAACCTTGCTTAACCTTGTCGCTATTACCGCCCTTATGAATTTTTTTGTGGGAGAGGCTTAGAACGCCGTCTAATACTCGAAATAACGTGTTTTTGCGCTCTTTCGCTGAGCGGTTTAATGATGGTTTCTTGATGGTTTCAGCTTCAACTTCACCTAAATTGCACTATGCCTTCCTTTGTTTGGCTCCAACACCAGCGGAGAAAAGACAACGCAAAGAGAGCTATCTCTCTATGGACAACACAAAACAAGACAACAATAGTTTGTATGTATGTTCATAGAAATAAAATTTGTGCAAATCTTAGACATGGATAGATCCAAAGATAATAATTAGCTGTGACTGTTTCGCAACTTTTTTAGAAGCAACCCGTGGTTTAACGGGAGCGGACCAGTATTTTGGCATGTGTTCAGCTTCCAGCAGTGATGGAAACAGGTTCAGAGGCCAAGACGGAGGCATTGGGGTAACAAAAACATCTGGGCTTTCTAAACCATTGATTTTGCGAATTTTCTCGGTTACCTCAAACAATCCATTTAAATCTTTCAGAACAACTGAAGCATACAAATCATAAGACCCAATCAACCTAATAATAACAATCAGATTCGACACGTGAAGCAACTGGCAATAAATTCTTTCTATTTGACTTCTTTTTGAGACCCTTATGTAAAAATTTGCAAGAGCACGATACCCAAGCTTGTTCAAATCAAGAGTTACTGTAGATCGAGTCAACAAATTAATTTCTCTGAGCCTTCTGTATCTTTTAGTTACCGTTTTAGTGGTTAAACCTATTTGTTCAGCGATTTTTGCCAGGGGCGTTCGAGATTTTTGGGATAGAACTGAAGCAATTCTTCTATCAACTTCGTCAATTTCTATTTGAGGTTGGTCAAGATCTATACAAGTTGGTCTCTTAGGGTATTGTTCCACCGAACAGTATGGTTTACAGAATTTCAAAATAAAGAAAGAGAGGATGCAAAAACACGAAAGAATTAATGCAGATGCAATAAAGAATTACTAACAAAAATAGACTATGACTGCAACCGTGTACACGTGGATTTTGAGATCTATTTTTTTAGTTCTTTAATATCGGAAGCAGCGACCGCTTATGTTATTTTCTAAGTTTTTTCGCACTTGGCATAGCTGACATTTGAAAGGCTTAATTATTGTTAGCTCAGTAATATTGGTAGGCAAACGATGAAAGCAAGGTATCTTGCATTAGGTATTATTATTTTATTGCTTATTTCACTGATCCTAACGTATGGCTTTATCAGCGTGAACCCTCATCCAATAGAAACTAACCCCTTAGATGTTTTTATAGGCGTTGACGTTGCATTCGACAATATCGAAAAAATAAAAACCCAAGTGGACGCAACGAGCTCCTACACAAATCTTCTCATTGTAGGAAGCACAGGTATAACGTTTAATGAAACAAAACTTAATGACATATGTCAGTATATTTTTGATAAAGGATTATCATTTATTGTATTCACAGATGATCATGATCCTCCAGTTCTTCCTTCAGGGCAATGGATTGAGAGCGCAAAAAATAGGTGGGGGATATTTTCTTGGGTTTGTATGTTTATGATGAGGTGGGAGGAAAACATTTGGACCTATATCCATTAAGGCTTTTTGATAAGGCAGACAACTACACTGACGCAAGGAATCAATTTGTAGCTCATCTAGAAAACCTATTACAGGTAGGGACATCAAACTCTAACGAGATCGAAGGGGTCCAGACTTTCAGTTCAGACTATGCGCTTTATTGGTTCGACTACAAGGCAGGATATGATATTGTTTTTGCCGAGTTTGTCTGGAACTACAGCAGACAATTAAACATAGCGCTATGCAGGGGTGCAGCTATCGCCCAAAACAAGGATTGGGGTGTAATGATTACCCACACTTACACTGAATGGCCTTACTTCGAATCTGGTGCAAAGCTTTATGATGACATGGTTTTTGCCTACGAAAATGGAGCGAAGTACATTGTGATATTTGACTCGAACGAAGACTATACCCATGGAACGTTCGATATGGAGCATTTGCAGGCTCTCAAAGATTTTTCAGAATATGCACATGACAACCCAAGGTATATTGAGCCAACTAGTAAAAGGTCAGCTTTTGTGCTTCCAAAGGATTTCGCCTATGGTTTTCGTGGTCCAGACGATAAGATTTGGGGTCTATGGGAGGCAGATACTTTATCATACGGCATATCCTCCCAACTCGGCAACCTACTGCAAGAATATGGCAATAGTCTTGATATTATCTACGACGATGAAGTTGATTACAATAGTTTGGGTTATGAAAAATTCATATTCTGGAATGGAACCATCTTTGAGGGGTAGCTGGGTTTACCATAATTTATCTCCAAATACGTAATTGACAAGTAAACTATGTCCCAGGTTAACTGAATTAGAAGGAAAAACAATAGATTTGCAAATTTTTGACTATAGAAAAAAATAGAAAAAGAAAAAGGGATACTGATTTCAGCAAAAATTCGCTTCTGGAGGGTTGCCTTCCACCGGATCCGCTTGTATTTTTCTGCTAAATTTTTTCTTGCATGTAACTTAATATTAGAAAGAAAACTCTGCATATCAGCCAAGAATCTTCAACAACTACAACCATACAGCAACTAAAAAAAGCCCCAAACCCAAAAACCAAACAAAATACCAAGCTAAAAAAACCGCAACACCACAGCACTTCACAACAACCAAAACAAAAAAAACAGCTCCAAAAGCAGATGCAAGTTGGCTCTTTTAGGAAGGTTTGTTTTGTTTTATTTTTTTGTAGTCTTTTATCATTTGGTCATGTTCAAAAGCCAACGGAGTTGGAAGCGTGTCTAGGCTAAACAATTCCATTTTTTGGATCTCACTGTCTTGTTTTTTTAGCTCTCCACCGACAGGTTTAACGACAAAGCATGTTGGATAATATTCATAGTCGACTTCGTCTTTGAACCCTTTTTCGACGTATTTCCCAATTTTGCTAATAATAGCCACATCTAGGCCTGTTTCTTCTTTGACTTCTCTAACTATTGTTTCCTCAACTGTTTCCCCAAGATCCATTCTTCCGCCAGGCAATGCCCAGTAACCCACAAAGGGTCGTGTTTTTCTTTTTATCAGTAAAATTTCGTCGTTGGGGAAGAGGATTATAGCTGTTGCAGTAATGCCCGTATATCTTCTTGTTTTGTTCAAGTTGTTATTTTCTTTCTCCAATTGATTATTACAGTAACAGCAAAAATAATGATTCCAACGATAACTACAATTGGACCGGGGAAGGGCAAATTGAAGTTAAAGATGCTCCATAGAAGAACCCCCGTAAAGCCTGAGACAGCACCAAAAATCGCGCTAACTAGAGCATAACGTTTCATTTGGGTGCTCAGGTTTTTTGCTGCAATGGCGGGAACAACAACTAGAAAGCCAACTAGCAGGGTTCCCACAATTTGGATGCCAATGGCAACGACTACAGATACTAGAAATAGGTAAAGTAGGTTTGTTCTTGCAACGTTGATGCCCTTTGAGATGGCTAAATCCTCAGAAATCATCGCTAAAACCAATTTGTCGTAGATGACCTTCGTTAGCACTACAGCAGCAACACAAACTGCTGCCGCAGCAAGAGTGGAAACCACAGTTACTTGAGAAATATCCCCGAAAAGCGCTGCTTCCAGCGCATCTAAATTATCTCCATAGAGCAATATGCCGATTGCCAAGGCCAATGTAAACATGGCGCCAACTAATGCTTCAAAGGAAATCTTTGTTACTCGCTGAATATGCCAAATTATAACTGCTGAGACAAATAGGAAAGTGAAAGCTCCAAGATACGGGTTAAAATTTAAAGTAATACCTATAGCCAAACCTGGTAGGGCTACGTGCGAAAGAGCGTCGCCGACTAGCGCCATCTTTTCCAGAACCATAAGTGAACCCAAATATCCTGCCGCAACGCCGACAAATATTGACAGGAAAAGGCTGAATAGGACTGTATCAGGCAAAATTAGGCTTCTCCTCTTCTTGTCTCTACGCACACAGTTTCGCCATAGATTTGTCGTTGGATTTCGGGTTTTCCAATTTCCGCTGAGGGCCCGCAGAATGTAATGCATTTGTTTAGTGCCAAAAGATCATCAGCGTATTCTTGGACAATGTGAATGTTGTGCGTTATTAGGAATATTGTTATTTTTTGACTTTTTTTAATTTCATTGAGCAGAAGGTAAATTGGTTCTTCGCTGTCCATATCCACTCCCGTTGTGGGTTCATCAAGTAGTAACACGTTTGGGTTGTCATCTAAAGCCCAAGCAATTAGAACACGCCTAAGCTGCCCTCCCGAAAGCGTCCCAAGCCTTTTGTTTAAGATGTTAAGATCCGTTAATCTTACCTTTTTTAAAGCGTTTTCAAGGTCGACTCTACCGCTGATGGACAGAAACTCCTTTACTGTCATTGGAATGTCTGAAACAGCAATATATTGAGGCACATAACCGATTTTGACTTTTTCAGTCCACTCGATTGAACCCGTATGTGGGACCAGATTGAGCAGTGTTCGAAAAAGGATTGTTTTGCCCGCTCCATTTGGACCTAGAATAGCTATGGTTGTTCCTTTTTTTACGTTGAAATTCAGATGCTCCAATACGGGTTGATTTTGCATTCTCACTGCAAGATCTGAAACTTTAAGTATATACTCTTTATCATCTGCCATAACTAACCACTTTTCTCATCTGCCTTCAAAGGGTAAGAGGCAAGAACAATAGTATTCTATATGTCTGGTACAATAAGTTTTTGAACCTATTCAAAGTTATACTAAATTTGCTTGCTCAAAGCTTTGTATTCTTTATCAGAGATCCAACCAGCTTTCTTCATAAAAGATAAACCTTCTTCAACGTTAGTTTGAAAGACACCGCTCTTTAAGAGGTTGTTTTTTTCTCCTAATCTAAAAAGATGATTTTCGAATTGCACGTTTTCCTGAATCAATTCTTGAAGGTTTTGTAAAAATGCTGCGATTGCTTTGAATCGTGGATTTAGAAGATCTTTTATTCTTGATATACCAATTGCTCCTTTGAGTTTTGTTGAAAAATCCAGATGACCAACGGTTGATGGCGGAACAATTAAGTAACGTTTGGTTTCATTTTCCAAAAAACAAGCAAAATAAAAGGGTATATAAAATAAGCTTGGCAGATCGAACTTTTCTTTTATGCCTATATCTACAAATTTGTCCTGAATGGACTCCCAACATTTTAGGTTTCTGTTTATCCCGTTGATTACAGGTGTTCCAAGGGCAATCATCTTCAGAATTTGTTGCCTGAAAAAAATTGTTTTGTCATCACGTTCTTTTTCAAGATCAATTATGGGCTGTTGGACCTGTTTAATTTCTGATTCCAAATCAAATTTTAGTTTGTGAATTTTTTGGCCTTTTTCCTTACACAGACTTTCAATATTGTTTCCTATTGTTTTAAGTTCTTTTTTCAGACCGTTCATCTCTGATTCAGTGCGCTTAATTTTTTCTCTCCATCGCTTCTCATAGATTAGATGTCTCATTTTTTCTTGTGCTTCTGCTTCCCACCCGTAGTTTCTAATTTTTTTCTGATTCTTATTGATGGATCTTGTTGTCCTTGCTTGTAATTTCTGTAGTCTTTGGATTTCTTTGTCAAAACTTCTTGTTACATTCTTGATATTTTGGTTATATTCCTTTTTTATTTTTACTATTTTAGGATTTACATACTCCTCTATTGCCTTTATCTTTGCATCTGCTTCTTCTTTTGCTGCCGCTGATTCGTATTCAATTGCTATTTTGAATAAAATATTCGTTTTCTTAATTAATTTTAGACATTCAGGCAGATTATCTGCTTCCTCTTTGAGAGATGTTTGCAGAGAATCGAATTCAGATAGAAGATTTTCCATATCTTTTAAGTTGAGGTTGGGCTCAATCGAGAAAAAATTTTGAGCTGTTTTATCAACTGCCTCAAAAGCTTCCTTAAAGTAAACTTTGAAATCATTTTTAAAATCGGGATCAACTATTAGGCCTTTTAGAGTGAATTGTGTGTCTGGCAAAGGTTTTCGGAAATAATCAGCATAATTTGAAAGGAAAGTGAAGTAGTCTTCCAAGAGTTGACTGCTTGATTCAAGTTTCTTCTTGAAAAGCTTAGAAGACGGAATTTCATTGTAAACGACAACAAAATTGGAATAATTCAACCCATCAAAAATAAATGTTTGATCCTTTTTTGGAAAAAGCCACAACGGATAGCCAACTTTTGATAAAAACAACAATCTTTCTTCTTGGTGTTTGACAATTAAACCGCTGCCTTTGCCCCTTTCAAACTCCGCTAAAGCAAAGACCGCTGCAGCCTCTGCTTCCATAGTGTAATCCTCTTGGAAAGGTAGAGTATATTGTTTGGCAGCAGTGGTTGACATCAACGATCATCATCCATTAAGAGAGCCTGTTTTTTTATAAGTTGTCATATAGTTTGTGATGTAAAGAAGTCAGTTATTCTTTTCTGGAATAACGCTTTCTTTAACAGTTCACTTTGCAGTATCCACCGTTGCATCGGAATCTCGAACCTTCCACTGATGAATTGCAAGGATTCTGCAAGATTCTTAAAAAAGTGCGGTTTTTGGTGCATGGCGTTTCTGACGTTTTCGCGAACTTGCCAAACTCCAATGGGCATGATGTATCCTGGGCGGGCTTCGCGGAGTACAATGGCGGTAGCTTGGCGTCTTTCTTTAGTGAGTTGTTCACATACTGCTAGGCGTGCACTGTAGTAGCAACCACCAATCTGGGCATACGTGGTTCTTCCACTGTTTCCTTCCCAATCAGAAAAGATAGCAATGTTTGTTCCAGCTGGATTCCAAGCCGTTCCTGGGTACCATGCTTCCATCGATTCATAGCTCCATTGTGCCGGGATAATTAGAATTTCAAAGACATTATCCATGTATATGGATTCATAAACTCTAAACTCGTTGATTTCTGGGAAAGTTTTGACTTTTTCTCTTAAATTTTTAGAGATAATATCGTCGACTGCTGTTATGCTCCAGCGTGTTGGAACAAGTCGCCTCTTTTTTTCTACTCCAAAGGCACCTACACTGAAAGCTTTCTGAATTCTGGATACCATAACGCCGCGGTTATAGAGTTCCACCACAGCGTTGGTTGCTTTCAAATCTGTATCATAATACGCCTTTTCAATTTTGTCATCGTATCTTGCATTACCAACATGAAGGTCTCGAATAGGTGCAGAAGGGCCAAACGGCTGCACATCATCATCAAGGTAAATCGAGCCACGGGGCTTTTTTGTCAGGTTCAATTCAATATCTACACTACTGTCAGCAAGGGCTAATTCGCGAGTTTGATCCAAAATCTTGCCTCCATCATTAAATTTTTGAACATTAACACGGTGTTTGCCCCGTACAAGCAAACTGCGGAAACCCACAATTTCATCCATAGACTTTCCAAACCAACGCTCCGGCAAATCATAAATGCCTGTATCTTCATGAACAGGTGGTACAAGCGGACCAGCGTAAACGTTCGGATAACCTATTCTTCCAATAAAAACACTCGGCGGGGACATCCCATCAATATCTTCAGTTGCCATAAGAGGTGCACTTTTGAGAAAATAATTTACTTTTACCAATATAGGGCAACGGGTTTTTCCACAAAGAGCTCGAGCCCCCTTGCACAGGACGCAGAGGCTGTTGTTTCTGGTGCGAAGGGCTATTTGTTGGTCTTCGAGGGCATTGTGGTTAACTTTTCTTATTATGTCAACTAGCCAGTTGTCGGGTTTCACTCCTGAACTTTGAGATTTCTGGGTTAATGTCATGTATGCCTTGATTATTGTGTTGTTGTCTCATATGGTTTTTTCTACAGGAAAATGTTTAAACGCCCTCTAAATTTTAAATCTTGCTAATTTATAGCCGCTTGCAAAGATCTCTTGTTTTTGTTATCTTATGGTTAAATTGGCACGTTCTAACGATATTGAATGAATAATGCATTGTTAACTATGAATAAGAAATCAATCAAACAACATATTGGCTTGCAATTTCTGGAAACTGCAATTGAATTTTCTGGGAATGAACTTGGGGTGCGTGTTCTAGTAGCCAAACAGTAAGCACTTTGCAGTCATTGGGGATACAGGAAAATTTTTTCTTATCCTTTTTCCAAAACTTGCAACTGGCGCAGGGAATCTCTCGATGTCTATGCATCGCAATCACAAATTGGTTAATGTCTAGATAGACTTATGGTTTGTGAAGCCTAAATATTGAATAATAATTTTTATCCAAGATTCCAAAAATATTTTTGCGAGAGAATAAGTGGCGCCCAGGCCGGGATTCGGACCCGGGTCCTGCGGGCGACAGCCGCATATACTAGACCGAACTATACTACCTGGGCAATTAAGCGCCGCAAAACATACACATTATTTTAGCTAATTAACCTTTCTCGAATTTGTCTTGGAATAGTTTGCTGGAAAGCTTGAAATAGATTTGTAGGTCTGTTTTTTCGGCAATTTTAATATGTTTGTCGCAGTATGGGTTAACGTTACTTAAGAGGTGGGTGAAGTCACAGCAAACACTGCTTGGAGAGCACTTGGGGAGAAGTATTGGCTCTCATTTGTGTTGTTGCTGTTAGTGTTGGTATCGGTTTTTTCAGGTGCAGTTGCAGTTTTAACTGCTTTGGTTTTTACTTTTTTGGTTCCAGGGTTGATTGGTTACCGTTTTTTTCCTTTGAAGAAATACGAAATTTGGGCGTTTGTTCCAGTCTTTAGCATTCTCGTATCTGTTTCAATGGTCTACTACGTTTCTTTGGCATTTGGGTATTCGCGTGCTACGATTCTTTTATGTTTTCTTGCTTTAACAGCCGCATATTTTTTGGTAGTTTATCGCAAAGGTGAATCATTGAAGATTCCAGGTTTTCTAAGACAAATAGTGCATTTTAAAAAATCTACTCTCTTGGTTTTTGCAATAATTTTCTTTGTTTCTCTTGGTGTTTTGTATCAGAGTGTTTGGCGCAGTGATCAATATGGAATTGTACTAACAGGTTCAAATTGGCAGGATACGCCATTCCATTATGAAATAATTGAGAGTCTAAATCAAGGTAATTTTCCGCCTCAAACCCCAAACTACATCGGCACACCCTTAACTTACCACTACTTCGTTGATTTCCATACTGCAATTGTGGAAAAAATGTACGGTTATTTGCCTACTTTGATGCCTGTTCTCAATGCCGTTTATATTTTGGTTTTTGCTTTGGCAATTTATGCGTTAGCGAGACCTTACGGTCGAAAAGTTGCAGTTGTAGCGACAGTCATTGCAGTGTTCGGGTGGGGCTTAAGCTATTTCGGCTTATTCTCAGCTCTACTCAATGGCACCTTTGATCCAACACAGAATTACATCTATCAATTCCAGCAACAATTCGGTTTACCTTCCATGTTTGACAACTTGCTCCAGCAACGTCCCTTGCTTATGGGTTTACCTGTGTTTGCTTTGGTTTTAGCGCTTCTGCGGGACATGGATGATAAAAACAGGATAATTTTAGCTGGCGTCTTAACGGGTCTAGTTTTCCAATTCCACAACGTTGCCTTCTTCTGTTGTTATCTCGCCTTCGCAGTCAGTGTTCTTTTTAGTCTACGGAAATTCAAATTTAGCTTCCTCTATTTTCTGATTCCAAGCGTCTTTGCGTTGCCATTTATTCTTTCGAGCAGTGGATCGTTTAATTTCTCTGTCAGTTCTCTGTTTGTCGCTCAGTTTGTTCAAAATCCTCTTATCTATTACTTCTTGAATCTTGGTCTGCCTTTCATCTTGGCTATTGTTTCATTTATAAAACCTGGGCATGAATACCTGAAGGTGACTTTTCTGCTTTTATTTTTTATTCCCAACATTTTGTTATTGACACCTTGGGTTTGGGATATGTACAAATTCTTCATGTTTGCTTGGGTTCCCATCGCCGTTTTGTCAGGCATTGTTTTGGCTAAGGTTAAATGGCGAATTGTTGTGGTGACATTGATTTTGGTCTCAGTTTTGACAACCACAAGTGTCATAATTTATAATGTTGGCACAGAGTACCAAGGAGCTAACTGGGACGAGTACAATGTGGGACTATGGATTAGGGATAATACGCCGCAGAATTCGGTGTTTTTAACGTATTATGGCATTCATGAACCGCCGACCATGATCGGTGGACGTTTGCGGGTTTCGTCATATGTGTATTGGCCCTATGGGCATGGGGTCCCCTTGGATCAAGTTTTCCAGAGGGAAAATGACATTGACTCTGCATTCAACGGAACAGAAACCCAGTTAGCAGCAATAGTTCGCCTGTACAATGTTAGTTACGTTTATGTTGGCAACGAAGAACTCGGCAACTATCCTACTTGTATAATCCATTTCGCTTCTGTAAACTGGTTAACAACTGTTTATTCGGAGGGGACATTTAGGGTTTACCAAATAGATTGGGCTTTGATGGATAGTTAGATGTTGCTTCAAAAATCTTATATACTCAGACACTTGAAAAGTGAAACTATGACCTCTAAGGCAGTTAATTTAGGTTTAATACACAAAATCCTCATAGTATTTGTTACAATAAATATTATAGGTGACATCGGCAACATTGCTTTTTGGTGGGTAAGCCCTGATTCAAGGGCAGCATCGCTGAACACTGGATACATCGGTGTTGTAGCAGGTATAGACAACGCGCTAGTCGCAGGGACAATAATCCTATTAGTTGTTGTAACGGTTTACATTGTCGCTCTCTTTGGCTTGCTAAAGAAGATGACTTGGGCACCATTATTAGTTATAGCTATATCCATAGTTAACCGTGTTATCGCATTGCCGCTCTACTTTATCAGTCCCGCTTTCGCCTTCTGGGCAATCTGGACAGTAATTCTTGTCGTTGTTTCCTATCTTGATTGGCGCAAAATGTAGAAAATGCCGCAAGGATAAACCTTTTTCTTTTTTAACTTTCGGTCTTTAGCGGGGTAATATGTTTTTTACCACTTAGGTAGTTAATGTCAATCCTGCCTATGGTGTTTTTCTGCAGTTTTTCTGGCTTGATTTTGGAGAGTTTTAGTTCCGGATTTGGGGCTACTTGATGAACCAGTATTTGCATTGCGTGCAATTTTTCCTTAAGTTCAGAAATCAGACTAAATGTGCCACTGAAGTGAACGCATGTGTAAGCATAGTCGCATTCGTCAGTTACACCGAAATCTAACACAGCTTGACCCCATACGCGGTTGTTGGACTGTGCATAAATCAGCTTTTTACCTTCGGGTGCACAATGAAAATATAGGCAGTTTCTCGTTTCGTCATATCCATGGCTCAAAGCTACGAGGTAAGGCTCATTGTCTTTGCTGAGTGCGATAGTGACGTATTTTGTGGCTTTTAGAACTTGACGTATTTCAGTGAGGTCAGTGATTTCGCGTTCTTTGCGACGGACATGAAACGACATACTTCTCACCTAATTGGTTTGAGGCTATTTATTTTAGCGTTTGCCTCTGTGGTAAGTGTTTGCTATCTTGTTTTTTATGAAGCCAATTACGCTAGGAGTAAATATGGAAAGCGACGCCAAAGCAAAGTTTAACGGGAAAACCATTGGGTATTCAAAGAGATTTCCACCGTATGACCCCATGATATTTTGGAGGTTACCCCAAAGCTGAAAGAGTGACCAGAGACTTGTCCACAGCAATGCGCCTCCAAGACGAGCTAAATATTTTTGCCTTCGAGTAAATCCTTCTTTGTTAAGGTTCGTGTATAGAATTTCTCCTGCAACTGCTCCTGCGCCTCCTGGAAAAAAGGCGTTAACCAGAATCTTCTCCACTAAATTACCTGGAATATAGTGATCAACCCATGGAACTGCAAGCAAACTCAAACCGGGGAGTAGAACGTTACCTGTTACTACTCGAACCAGAACTGGTAGGGCGTAGATGACTGCGCCGCCAATTTGCCAAACCCAAAATCGTTTCGACCTACACAAGCTTGCAATTGCATTCAAGCGCATAGCAACTAAGAATTCTTGATTATATAAAAAACCTTTCAGCAATAAAGAGAGGAAGTCATCGCTAATAGTGTCTGTTAAGGTCGATAACCGTTAAGAGTTGCTAACGCTAGTGCAGAGGCAGTTAAATCCGCCGTTGTTCCCGGGTTGCATTTGTTTCCTGAGGAGCGGAGTTTTTTGTCAAAGGCTTTAAGACTTTTTCTTCCCTTCATTGTCTCGAGTCCGCCGAGTTCTAGCACAATTTTTGCTTCTGATGATACTTCAAGGGCTTTTTCTTTACCGACTTTTCGGGTTATGAATGTGTCTGGTCGTGTTGAGAGGATTTTAAGGAATGTGTGTACGATTGTAACGTTTAATGGTTTATGATTCAGTTGTTGCTCTAAGTAGGGATAAGCCAAGTCAAAGGTTACAGGGTAATTGTTAACCCATTCGTGACAAATATCATCGTAGTCTTGAGCTAACTTGAATACTTCAAATAATCCAACATTTTCTTTAATCAACCGCTCTTTTGAGTTTGGGTTAGAAACATCCAAATCGGGTGCACCGCCTAAACCACTTGGATTTGCAATATCCACTGCTTCATACAGATGCACTGAATCCACAGCGCTTGTGGATTTAACTACTGTTTTTAGGTTTCTGCGCATAACTGAAAAATCGATAGCTGTATCTTTTTTTTGCGCCGTCATGCCAGCAGCGACGGCTAGAGGTACAAGCAGCATAATAGTTCCCAAAATCGTGTTGCCTCCTTGCTGCCAAACTGCAACATTCATTGCACAAACTTTAATCAACTCACCAACACCGACTTTGCCTGCCTCAAGCCGGCCTTCTAATACCTCCACACCGCGCTGAGCTGCTTTTTGAAATGTAGGTCCAACTGCAACCGCAGAAGCCAAAAAATGCTCCGCTCTGGTTCCTTGAAAACCTATTTCAAAACTCACGTTTCCAGGTTTTTGAACGCTTACCTCAAGAACGGTTGCTAACTGTAGACAGCGCGATATGTTTTGGGTTTTTTCGCAGTTACTCATTGATAGCTCTAGCTATTCTGGTTCAAAAAAGCTTTATTAAAGTTTTTAGGCTTCAAACTTGAAGCGTTTATTATGATGCCTAGAGAAGGGGACTTAATCAAAACAAAAAGCGGTGTAGTCTTTGATGTTAAGGGACTTATTCATCCACCAGGTAAAATTATTGCGTTTCCACGCTTTATTCCATCACCCGAGGGTACCCGAAAAGGCAAAAATGCGACTTATGGCAAAATTTACAGTCTCGGTGACCGGTTCAATTATCTGCAGCAGAACCATCCTGACCTCATAGTTTTTGACCCTGTTTTCGGTGAAACTCTCTGCGAAGTGCCCTTTAGCCATATTGCCAAGCACTATCGGCCAACAGAAAAACTCGCTTCACTTCTCAAAACCAAACATCTAACAGAACTCGAAAACAAGGCTTTACAGCTTGCGATAAGGCTAAAAGAAAAAGCCAAAATTCCATGGAGCGCTATTGGTATTTCAGGTTCGATCATGGTGGGTTTAACTAATGAAGCCTCAGACATTGACCCCCTTGTTTATGGCACAGAGAATAACCAAAAAGCTTACATTGCACTGCAGAAGCTGCGTTGTGAAGCGGATTCAGACTTCAAACCCTACACTCAAGATGAACTCCACGATCTCTTCGACTTTCGTTCGAAAGATACGCAGATGAGCTTCGAAGACTTCGCGGTAGTCGAAAGTCGTAAAGCTTTCCAAGGAAAATTCATGAAAACCGATTACTACGTTCGATTTGTGAAAGATTGGAGTGATCTCAATGAACAATATGGCGATTTGTGGTTCAAGAACAGTGGTTATTCAAGAATAGTAGCCACCACAGCTGACAGTTCTGACGCACTTTTCACTCCCTGCACTTACAAACTAAAAGACGTGCAAGTGCTTGAAGGACCCAAACTTGCACCAATTGAGGAAGTGGTGTCTTTTCGCGGAAGATTCTGTAAACAAGCCTTCGACGGAGAAAAAATTGAGGCGCAGGGCAAAGTTGAGTTAGTGACAAACAAGAAAAACGCTACGAAACATTACCGTTTAATTCTAGGCAATAAGCCTGCCGATTATATGGTGCTGTTGCGTTAGTGAATTACTTTTAGGACTTGTTCGTAGTAGCGTGGGCAATAAGTAAGGGTGATTTGGCTGAAACTATCCTTTGGAGAATCAATCTCCTCTAAGTTGCCTTCCACGACTATGATTTCGTCTTTTTTGGCTTGTTGGCGGAACTCCTCCATGTAAGAGAAGATACGCGTTACTCCCATTGCTTCTTTTGGACCGCTTAACACTTCTAAGGGTTCTATGCCATATACCGATGGAATAAACGGTGAATCCTCGTCGGCGGTGACGCGGGCTCGGATTCTTGCCCAGCCCTTCTGCATGATGTGTGCCTTGGGGTTATATTCCGATTTGATTTCGTTCCAAGCTTTCACAGGTTCAAACTCAGCCTTAATCACTCTGCCACTATCTTTACGGTCATCGTACAAGCCGTAAATCATCTTGCGGCGTTGATGCCACACAAAATCTTTAACATCAAAGTTTTTGAATCGCCAATCTTTACCTTTCATGACTTCATAGGATTCAAACTCGTTTTTTAAACCAGAATTGTTGTCAGCATAAAGTTCACTCATTGTTTGGCAAATTTTTGCGTTTTCTTCTTTGCCATAAATAGTAAAATCAATGTCTGAATATTTTGGGTGATGAAAACCATGGAGCATGGATCCGAAAACGCCGAAACTTTTTGAAGACACACCTGACATTTTAGTCGTTATGCCCAGGACCTTTTCCATTGCTGATAACAAGGGATCAATTGGTCCTGTCTTTAGCAGTTCTTCTAAACGTGGTTGTGGTTGTCTGGCTTCAAGGATTAAGTTTTGAGGAACACCAACGATTCTTAACCCCAGCATTTCATGGTTAACAAGGTAATGAGGATATTTTTTGGTGACGAGTTTCATGCCTTCGTCATTATAGAATTTGTAGTAAAGTTCGCCTCTGCCTTCTCTGGGCGCCCGTGGATCTGTTGAATGGAAAATCTTTGAGGAAGCATATTCGGCGTCACAGATGTAGTTGCCTTTAGGGTGGCTGTAACCGAAGACTCGGAAAATTATGCCTTCAGCTGTTTGAATGGCATCGCGGTCGCGCAGGTTTAGATTGGCCATATGTATTCTTCTTCTGAAGTGGCTGTTCCGACAACAACTTGGTAGAAGACGCTTCCGTCTTTGGTGCTTTGGGCTTTTTCAAGGGTGCCTGCGACTTTTATTTGTTGTCCGGCTCGTGCAACGTTTCGGTAGCAACCGATGTTTGAAGTAACGATGGTTGGTGTTTGTTCGAGGGCAATTTCACTTTGGGCGTCTTGTGGTTGATAGTGGCTTATTCTGTAGATTGCAGGTCGATACATCGTTTCTGTTTCGCCGCAAACTGTTGCGGTAAATCTCAGCTGGGAAAGAGGCGTGAAAGTATAGTCGCCATATTGAATTTTTATTTCATTAGGTTTCTTGGTTGCATTGTACATCCATATTTTGCCCTGATATTTTCCTACAAACTTTCGGGCTGCTTCGATGCGGTTGCCCGCGATGTATGTAAATTTCGCTTCATTAACAAGACGCTGTATGGCTTGTTCAACTTGGCGGAAGTTTTCTGTGCCATAAACGACAAAGTCTATGTCTGATTCAGGTGCATGCATGTCCAATGCAATTGAACCATGAATGCCCAAATCACTTTTTGGAACACCTGCTTCTTTGGAGACTATATCAATTAGTTGAAGTGCTAGTGATTGGAGGCTATCGGGGTTCTTTAGGTTCTGTAGCCAAACGAGGCGATCTTTGGGCACAAATACTTGCTCGATTTTTTCCAGAGGTGCCGTTATTAGTTCTTTGCTTCGGGTCTGGTCGTAAAATAGGTAGTCGGGGAAAGTTTTTCGGAATGCTTCGATGATTGTTTGATAGTTTTTAGCAGTGTATAGTTTTTCAGCGCGAAAAAGCTGGCTGGTCATTGGGTTTGTACCAAAACGCCATGTACGTGAGAGCATTTCCACTTTGAAAAGTGCTTTATACTGAGCTGGAATATACTTGAGAAATGCGAAGACACGGTCGTCGGGGTGTTCATACCCAAAAGTGTTCATGATAAAACCGTCCTTAGTGACGAATGTGTCTCCATCCATCGGCGTCCAAATTTGTGGTTCTTCTTCCGTAATCGTGCACCGCAAAAATAAGGTTGGACGTTGATTAAAAAAGCTATTGTCGGCAACTTGATTTATAATTTTTAGTAAATTCCAAGTTTAAATTACTGAGCCAGAAACTTTGCTTTTAAAGCTCTAAGGTCCTTGTAGGGGTAGAAATTTAATATAGACGCTTGACAAAATATACATTTACGATGTTATTTTCTGTTGCTAGGGATCGGTAAAATATGGTTTCTACTGGCATTGAAGATTTAGACCATATTCTTGAAGACAGAGGTTATCCTGATAGATCTGCAATTTTATTAATTAGTCCTCCAGGCGCCGGGAATGCACCCCTTGCCTATCTATTCTTAAAGTACGGCTTTAAGTGTGACGACACTGTAATGTGCCTCACCTCCAAGCCAATTACTGATTTACTAAATGACATGGCAGTTTTCGGCGTAAACAAGCAATCACCTGCACAATACATCCAATGCTACGCAGATACATCACCCTACAGCCTAAACAACTTGACAAATCTCTTTATCAATATTAAAAAACAAATAGACACACTCGCAGCTGACCATAAAAGAATATACATAGACTTTCTTTCAGCCCTCTACATGTTGCATCCCGCTAAAACAGTCTACACATTTATCTGCGGACTTATTCAATACCTAAAAGACCAGGGTGCAACTATAGTAGCCAGTCTCGACGAAGGAGTGGTCGCTCTTGAAGCTCAACGTTCGATGGAAATGGTGTTTGATGGAGCTATAGAAATAAAAATCTTTGAAGAACGCTTCAACATCATACCATTAATGAGGGTTAAGAAAATGATGAGCCAAACCCCTTCCTACAATTATTATCGACTTGCCGTCTCAAAAGGAGAAATACATTTCCATGATTTCAACACTTGAAATTCTTCTCCTTCTTATAGGGACCGCAACCGTGCTTGCATTAGCATACAGTTCATTTCGGGCTTTCTCAATCAGAAGAGCACTCTATGAAAAAACCTACCGCCAACGAGCATTGTGGACAGGTGCCTTCGCAACCTATAGCGCCTTAGAAATTGCTCTAATCGTCTATTTTCCGCACATTATAGGTTCATTAGCTATCAACATTGCTTGGCTTATCCTTGGTAGTGCATTATTACTTATATTGACTATCTGGGCTTCTAGTAACATAAAAGTAGTTGTCTCTCTTGACCCGTATCACAAAAATCGCATGAAATGGCTTCAAACGAAAAAAATAGTTTGGCTAATTTCAATTCTAATTGTTGCTATGAACATAGCTCCGGCACTCTACCTGTTGGGATACATTGATTATGCCCCTGTTTTTACCTTTATTAATACTTTGCAATTGACCTTCTTTGTAGCTCTCTTGGTATACCTGATTTCAGTAGCTCTGGCTTACCAATCTGTAATTCATGACAAACTTATGAAAGCGTACCTCGAATCTTTCCTCTTCCTGCTCATAATACTAATGTTAAACATCGTGCTATCGCCCGTATCTTCAGCTCTGGGTCTTTTTATAGGGCCATTTGCATTAACCGACAGCCTATTAATTCTCTCAGCGTTCTTCCTTTATCGAATGTCAAAATCACTAGTTCCGGTAATAACAAAAATAAGCCTGTAACATACTTTTACTTCGAAAATTTAAACCCAAAATCAATCCTTTGCTTCATTTGTTCCATCTTCCAACTCGATGCATAGCAAACTGAAGGCTGCGCAATAGACCTATTGATGCTTTATTGAATGAACCAATAATCAAGAAAATATAGACCGAATTTATTATGCGCGCTTTTCGAAAATACTGATTTCTTATAATTAAGAAAATAATTTATGTTCGTTGTTAATTTGAAAAGAAAATTATGGGAGAAAACATTTCCAAACTTGAGTATCTATTTTTCGTTAAATATAGACATTGAAGGGTATACTTCAATCCCTGTTTGATCTATTGTATAGGGTACAAGACTTGGATTTACACTAACCCCTCGCATCTTTGAGACTTGGATGCCCCGAGAAGTTGTTCCACCCATGAAATACGTCTGCATCATTACAACGCCATGAACAAGAAATTCCTCGTCTGAGATTTTGCGTTCAAGCCCTATCTGGCTCAGTTCAGTTGTTATCAGAACTGTCACTCCCAAATCTGAAAGTGCCTCAATTAAGTCTACTCCAGCCGTTCTTCGTTCTGTCAAATCAGTGAACCGATAGAACAATGCAGCTAAAGAGTCAATAATTACCCTCTTAGCCTGCATTTGCTTAATTTTTGCTTGCAGTTCCTCTATAAGTTTATCGATTTCAAGAGATTTTCCTCTTAGACTACTGGACTCTACTTTCATCATTTTTTCTTTCAACATAGCTACTCTGGAAAGTCTTGTTGCATCTATGAAAGCAAATTTGCCTTCTTCCTCGGCTTTTTGAAAGTCCCAACCGAAATTCTTCATTTCCGAAAAAAAATGATTTTTATTTTCATCTAGACTGACCATTATTCCATTTTCGTTAAATTCACTCAATCCTTTGTATAAGAACTGAGACGTTAGTACAGTTTTTCCAGTGCCTGGTCCTCCTAATACCAAGATTACTCTTCCTCTTGGGAAACCTCCACTCATTAATTCATCCAATCCAGGGACTCCAGTTGGAACCGTTTCTGTCAATTGATTCACCGTTCAAAAGGTCAATTATTGGATATTTATAAGTTGCGTCAAAAATTATGTTGCAGAAACCACTGTTGCTCTTTCTTTTCCTTCCATCTTTAACTGATTTTTAGTAATTATGTTATCCCGAGAGAGATTTTCAAAACATCCACTTCTAGATTTCCAGCTCGGAATGTTTTGCCTGTTTTTGCGTTAGTTATTGCAACTACTGCTGGAGCAAATATGTTTGTGTCGATTTTGTAGAAGTCAAAACCTGCTTCTTTGAAGATATCCATAAAACGTGGACTCTTTTGTGACAAGCGTTTTGCTTCTTTCAGAAACTCTGAAGCAGACGATGGAGCTTGCCTAACAATACTTTCAAGTGCTACTTCATCATCGTAATTGCAAGTATAATTAGTTACGCCTCCATACAGGATTGCGTCATTTGTTCTGCCCATAGCTTCACCTGCATTAGGATGGACGGGAACTATTGGAGCATATCCCCACGCATGTTTTACTGTTAATAGGGCAAGTCCAAGTCTTTCCAACTTATGCAAGCCTGTTTCCACGATTCGACCAGAAACCTGTGTAGCACCTGAAAGACTAGTTGTAGAAAACATGACCACAAACAAGTTTTTTGTTGAGACATTACATTTTAAGGCTATTTGTTCAAGAACTGCTGCAGGCGGAGCTGTTTCAGTCTCCAAAACGATTACTGCAATATCTGATTGTTCTTGATGATCGAGTTTCGTGTAAAGTCCTTTTGGTTTAAGGGCAAGTGCTCTTGCTGGTCCCGAAGCAATTGCAGAATAATTCTCACCTTTTATTTGCCAACCCGCGAACTGTGACCCTAATAGTGACAGCGCAGGATGGTCTGTCTGGATAAATACTGAAGGCAAAACGATGTCTTCATATTGTATTGGCATAACAGTTGCTCTTCCATATCCTGCTAGACATATTTCTGTTATAACTTCTCCAGCTAGATATCCTCCTTGTGCCTTTATGCCCGCGTCAATTAAGGTAGCGCCAACAGAGCTTTGCTCCACCAAAACTCCATATTTATCAGCATCATCGACTAACTTGTTAAATGAACGCATTGCCGACTTGTTTAGGTTGATTTTTGGTGAGGACATGCTGTTTATCCCTTTTAAGCTTAGGGACAATTAAAATTTGCTAAAATAGATTAAGGTTTTCCTTTGATAACGCCAAAAAACTGTTCTTTTTGCCTAAATAATCAGTAGTGAAAGGAATTTAGTGAGGGTTCATGCTGCAATGGTTTAAATTTAATTATAGACCTGCTAAGAGACTCACAAAAGCTTCTAAAAAACGGTGTGATCTATTTTTAATACACTACTTTAGCGAAAACAATCAAGAAAAGAAAAAATTTTATATGAAGGACAGAAAAATCCTACGGTGTTGACCAAATCATTAGATTATAAACCTTATTTTTAGGTTTTTATTCTTGATGAAATTGCTGCCGTTATTCCAATAGCAATCGGTATCGTATAAGCTGCAACTATCGCATTAAAGACTGCTCCTATTGGTAGGAACACCAAAACAGCTTCTTGAGGCATTGAAAAGCCAATTGGATACGATTGTTGCAGAGCAAAAAAGTTAATTATTGTCAACAATAGGACACGGATACCGATACCCAAAACTGTTGCCGCAATCGTAAAAACAATAATGTGACTGCGAAGATAACTCCCGATATTTTCGCTTTTGCAACCGCGCTTTGCAAACCAATAGGGCAGGTAAATCCCAATAAACATAGCTATAATGGCAGCAAAGTTGTAGAGTGGTCCTATTGGTAAGTCTCCTGGGAAAACTATAAGCAATATTAACGTATTAATTGCGCCAATTATTACGCCTGATTTTGGACCAGCCATAAGAAATCCGATTACTATGGGGATTTCCCAGAGTTGGAAATATAAGAATGGAGCAAGTGGAAACGGGATTTTCGGTCCATAAACGTTTAACGTTGCTGCAAGCGCTGTAAAGATTATAATTAATGACAGGGCTCTAGTTTTCATTGTTTTTCTCCTCGTTTTATTTCATAAAGCCTTATGTTAGCTATTTAAGAGTAACTACCCAAAAATGGGTTGCTCATGGTGCTAGGTTCTTTGTAATTAACGATGTAGATTTAACAGAATTCAGTGCTAAAATTGATAAACAAGCCTGCCAATAAATAACCCAAAGCGTGAAGCATATTTGACGGAACAAACCATTCACTTCTCATCTTCAACTGAAACAAAACGATGGCTTGAAAACCAAACGGTCAGCACCCTCAAACCCGTGCATGCTCAAGCCAAAAAACTCAGTGACGACACCAATCTTGCAATTCACAGCATTGAGGAAGTCAGCAAACTCCTCTTCGACACTAGCTCCAAAGAAATAGAAAAAAGAAATATGAAACTCTATAACCGTGCAAGAGCTTTAAACAAACTTTCCCGGCTATTCCTTGACCGCCTCAAAAA
>Ga0315535_1000004_pt1 | contig 145154 bp, 113 predicted proteins | sample SalMarSW160220MG_2_FD_203092 | JGI IMG/M metagenome (GOLD analysis project Ga0315535, IMG submission 203092) | Salt marsh sediment microbial communities from the Plum Island Ecosystem LTER, Massachusetts, United States - Salt Marsh Sediment SW1602-20 ... | reverse complement strand
CTGTCGTGGTCGGTGATGTACGCCACGTCGAAGCCCGCCCCGTGATGCCAGGCACGGTTCCGCTGCGCGGTGAAGCTCTTGCGTCCGTCGTGGGACATGCTGGTGTGGCTGTGGAAGTCCACCACCAGCACGTCGGGATCGGCCACGTGCAGCCGCGCCATGGGCCGAGGCACGAGGATGCCCACCGCGTAGAAGCCCACGAGGCACACGAGGAACACCGCGAGCCAGCCGAGCTCCAGCAACGGCGTGAAGAAGAAGCCGTGCCTGCGCTCCGGCTTGCGCAGCCGGAAGACGCGCCAGAGGACGTACAGCGTGAACGTGACGCCCAGTACCGCGAAGTGCTGCGTCAGCGACAGCGCCGTCAACGCGTCCCAGATGCTGCAGATCGGCGCGAGGAGCAGGTACGGGAGGGGGTACACCAGCGATACGCCCGGTACGGGCGCGCCGGTGACCACCGAGACCACCGGCGGGACCACCGGAAGGAGAAACGCGATGGCGACCAGCGCGACCAGCGCGACGAGCTTCCAGTGGCGGCCACGGACCGCGTGATCACGCGGGGATTGCATGCAGACTCCGAGCTGTTGGGGTCCCGTCCGGGAGCTATTCTGACGGAAACGACCCCTCGTGGCTACTTCTCCGGTGCGAACACCAGGACCCGGAACGAGCCCGCCACCATGCGCGGACGCCTGCGCCCGGCGGCGGAGTCCGCGGCGGTGGGCGCCTCCATGTCCGCGGCGGACAGGTAGATCCGGTGCGTGGTGGGGTCCAGCGTCATCGTGCGGGCCGAAGGCGTCGTCTCCAGCGTCTGGACCACCGTGAGGCTGTCCGGAGAGTTCAGGTGGGCGATGGTCACGTTGCCCTCGCCGTTGGAGCTGAAGGCGAGCTGCGTCCCCGGATCGAAGCGGGCGGCATCCGGACCTTCACCGATGGGCACGGTGCCCACCACGGTGCCGGTGGAGCTGTCCAGCATGACCATCATCCCGTTGTCGCACACGGTGAACAGGCGGTGATGGGCGAGGTCGATGGCGAGCCCGGACGGGGATTCCCCCGGAGCGACGGGCCAGACGGCGACCACCTGGTGGGTCCGGACGTCGATGACGGCGATCTCGCTCTTGTCCTCGATGTTGTCGTAGACGCGCCCGGCTTCGGGGTCGTAGACGGCGAACTCAGGCTTGCCCGGCAGCGGGATCGTGGCCACGACGGCGTCCTTCACCGCATCGATGACCGAGGCGGAGTTGCCCCGACCGTTGAAGGCGTACACCTCGCGCCGGTCCGGCAGGTAGATGATGCCGTCGGGGTTCTCGCCGACGTCCACCCGGGACGTCACCTGAAGCGTGGACAGATCGACCACGGCCACCTTGTTCTCCCGGCCGTCGCTGGCGAAGCCCTTGCCCAGGTCGTGGGCCACAGCGAGGCCGTGGACCCCGGGGAGCGAGTCGATGGCGCCCACCACGCTGTCCCCCTGCATGTCGATGACCACCACCTTCGTGCCGTGGCTCACGTAGAGCCGGTGCGCCACGGTGTCCTCGGACAGGTAGTCCCAGAATCCCTCCCCGCCCACGGGAATGGTGGTGACGAGGTTGTACGGTGCGGTCGCCACCGCGGCGGCCTGGGCCGTGGCGGCGGCGGAGCTGGCGGCGCCCTTGGGTGAGCCGCATCCGGAGGTGAGGGTGACGAGGGCTGCGCCTGCGACGAGGAAGAGCGTGCGGCTCATGGTGCCGTCTCCTGGAAGCTCCTTCGACCTGACGTGCTCGTCGGCGACGCCCGGGTGCTAGGCGTCCCCGCCGCGGGAGGGTGCATCATGCTACTGCCGCCGCCCCCAATGCGCGATGAGCAGGCCGGATCCAGGACGCGAACCGGCGGCCCGGGACGGAAGCCCGGACCGCCGGCGCGGGACCGGGGCCGCGAGGGTGGCGGGTGCCACCCTCACGACCGCGGCGTGCTACCCGCTCCATCACTTCTTGTCGATGGAGATCTTCCGGGTCTTGGCCTCCGCGACCTTCGGCATCTGGATGGTGAGGATGCCGTTGTCGAAGCTGGCCCGGATGTCATCGGCCTTGACCGTGCGGGGCAGCGTGAACGACCGCTGGAAGGCCCCGTAGCGACGCTCCCAGAGGTGGTAGCGGCGCTCTTCGTCGCCCTCGGTGCGCTGCTCCGTCTTCTCACCGCTGATGGTGAGCACGCTGTTCTCCAGCTCGATGGAGACGTCGTCCTGCGTCATCCCCGGGAGCTCCGCGGACAGGACCAGCTCGTCCTTGGACTCCTCGACGTTCACCCGGGGAATCCAGTTGCCGCCGTTGCCCCCCGACGCCACGGGCGATTCGTCGAACATCCTGGCGAGTCGGCTGGACACCTCCTCCAGGTCGCGCCAGGGAGAGAGGCTCGGGTTGCGCAGGGTGTACCGCGTGATGGCCATGGTTTCCTACTCCTTGGTCTGTTGCGGGTGTGGTTCGGCATCGTCTTCCCTGTCGCCGCGCGTCCCGCTCCGCACGTCGACCGTGGGGTTCGGTTCTGCGCGTGACACAGGCAACCGGCATGCCACGGCACGGCGCCCAGAATCCTGCCAAAGTGAACGACGGCAACACGTTACGGCAGAGACCGTCTGTCGTTCTGACCTGACCGGCAGGAGTTCCCTGCCGATCCGACAAACCCGCGGCCCGGGGCTTGCATCGAGGGTCCAGGAGGGCGGCGAGCCGCCGCCGCACGGGCGCGCATTTGACGCACCCGCCCGAGGCGTCAGATTGCTGCTCCGAAGCACTCTCTCTCAGGAGGGCGAACCGACCTTGGACCACCGGATCCCCGTAGGGGTGCTGGGAGCCACGGGCATGGTGGGCGCGCGGCTGGTGCACATGCTCGTGGAGCACCCGTGGTTCCGCCTGGCCGAGGTGGTGGCGTCGGAGCGTTCCGCCGGAGAGCCCCTGGGCGCGCTGCTGTCGGGAGCGGACGCCGCGGGCCTCCCCAGCGAGATCACCGGCCTGGAGGTGAAGACGCCCGGCGAGGCGCTGTCCTCGCCCCTCCTGCTGTCGGCGCTTCCGTCGAGCGTGGCGAAGGAAATCGAGGAAGCCGCGGCCGGCGAGGGCCGGCTGGTGGTGAGCAACGCCTCGGCGCACCGCACCGACGCCGACGTGCCCCTGGTGATCCCCGAGGTGAACCCGGACCATCTGGCGCTCCTGGATGCCCAGAGGAGCCGCTGGCCCGGGGGCATCGTCACCAACCCGAACTGTGCCGTGGCGGTCCTGGCCACCTGCCTCGCACCTCTGCACGAAGCCTTCGGCCTCGAGCGCGTGGTCGTCACCACGCTCCAGGCCATCTCCGGCGCCGGTCGCCCGGGGCCGGCCGCCTTCGACCTCGTGGACAACGTGCTCCCGCACATCGCCGGAGAGGAGCCCAAGATCGCCGGCGAGCCCCGGAAGATCCTGGGCACCGTGCGGGACGGGGTCGTGGTGGACGCGGACTTCGCCGTGGGAGCCACGGCCGTGCGCGTCCCGGTGCTCCACGGCCACCTGGTGTCCGTGGCCTGCTCCCTCCGGAAGAAGGCGGCACCCGAGGAGGCTGTGGCCGCCATGAGCGGCTGGAGGGGACACGTGGCCGATCTCGAGCTCCCGACGGCGCCGGCGCATCCCCTGGAAATCGCCGAGGAGGTCGACCGGCCTCAGCCCCGCCTGGACCGGGATCGTGGCGGCGGCATGACCGTCACCGTCGGCCGGGTGCGCGCCGGCGGCGCGCTGCACCTGTCCTTCGTGGCCCTGGCCCACAACCTGGTGCGGGGCGCCGCCGGTGCCGCGCTCCTCAACGCCGAGCTGTGCCACGCGCGGGGGCTGGCATGAGCGACGCCGGCGCGGCTCCCGTGGTCTACAAGTTCGGTGGCAGCTCGGTGGCCGATGCCCAGCGCATCCGCCACGTGGCCGGAGTGGTGGCGGCGGGCCCCGAGCGTCTGGTCGTGGTGGTGTCGGCCCTGGGAGGCGTCACCGACCTGCTGGTGGAGCTTCTCGACGGGGGCGATCACCGGAGCCACGGGAAGGAAGGTCTGGAGGAGATCCGCTCGCGCCATCTCCAGGTGGTGCAGGACCTCGAGCTGGGCGGGGCTGCCGCCGCGGTGCGCGCGAGCGTCGAGGCTCGCCTCTCGCAGCTGGAGCGCGACGTGGCCGCGGTGCCCGGCTCCGCCGACGTTCCGGAAGCCGGAGGCGAGAACGCGGCGCGCCGCCGGGACGCGGTCCTCGCCGCCGGGGAGGACCTCTCCGTCCTCGTGCTGGCCGCCGCCGTGCGGGCCGCGGGGCGGGATGCGGCGGTGGTGGACGCCCGCGAGGTCGTCCGCACCGACGCGTGCTTCGGCGCGGCCGTCCCGGACGGGGCCGCCCTGCCGCCGCTGGCCGCGCGCCACCTGGTGCCCGTGCTGGACCGGGGCGAGGTGGCGGTGGTGCAGGGCTTCATCGGCACCGCCGCCGACGGCAGCACGACGACGCTGGGCCGGGGGGGAGGCGACTTCACCGCGGCACTCCTGGGGGGAGCCCTGGGCGCCGAGGCCGTGCACGTGTGGACGGACGTGGCGGGTATCCTCAGCGGAGATCCACGGGAAGTGGACAACCCGCAGCTCCTGGACGTGATAGGCTTCGAGGAGGCGGTGGAGCTGGCCTGGTCCGGCGCCCGGGTCATCCATCCGGTGGCGGCGAAGTGGGCGGTGTCCCGCGGCGTTGCCGTGCGCATCCGGAGCACGTTCCACCCCGACGAGCCCGGAACGCTGATCCGGAACGACGTGCGCAACGCCGCCGCCATCGCGGCGGTGACGGCCAAGCCGGCTGTGACCCTCATCAAGGTGCGCTCGCACCCCTCGGCCCTGCCCTATGGATTCCTGGCACGCGTGTTCGAGGTATTGGCGCGGTACCGCCTGGAGGTGGACCTGGTGGCCACCAGCCACTCCTCCACGTCGTTCACCATCGACGGAGGGGCGGGGCTGGAGGAGGTGGAGGCGGAGCTCGAGGCCTTCGCCGACGTGGAGGTCCGAACGGGGCTCACCACCGTCACGGTGGTGGGACGTGGGATGCTGGCCGAGCCCGGCATGGACGCGCTGGTCTTCTGGGCCGTGGAGAAGACCCCGGTGCACCTCATCAGCCAGGCCTCGGACGTGAGCCTGAGCTTCGTGGTGGACGCCGACGACGCGCCGGCGCTGGTACGCCGGCTGCACGTCGCGCTCATCGAGCTGGGAGAGGACCCGGCCCGGAGGACCGCATGAGGGCTGCATGAAGATCGCGCTGTTGGGCACCGGCCGCATGGGAAGCGAGGTGGCCGCCGCCGCCGCCGAGGACGGCCACGAGGTGGTGGCCCGCCTGGGGCGCATGGAGCTGAGCCTGCTCTCCGACGACGCCGCGGGGCGCATCGCCGGGGCGGACGTCGCGGTGGACTTCACCGTCGCCGAGCAGGTCCCCCGGAGCGTCGAGCTGGCGGCGCGTGCCGGCGTGGATCTGGTGGTGGGCACCACGGGATGGCACCCCCACGAGATCGACTTCCGTGTCCTCACCGACGCCGGCCACGGCGTCGTCTACGGGCACAACTTCAGCCTGGGGGTGCACGTCTTCGTACGCCTGGCCAGGGAAGCCGCCCGCCTCGCCGACGCGGTGGGCGGATACGATGCCCACGTGGACGAGATACATCACCGGCACAAGAGCGACCACCCCAGCGGCACGGCCCTGCACCTGGCGCACGAGATCCTCCCGGAGCTGCGGGACAAGAAGCGCCTGTCCGACGGTCCCCCGGAGGGCGTGGCGGACCCGGAGACCCTCTACGTGACCAGCGTGCGCACGGGGGAAGTCCCCGGAATCCACGTGGTGGGGCTCGAGGGAGGCCACGACCGGTTGGAGCTCCGTCACGAGGCGAGGAGCCGCTCGGGCTTCGCCCGCGGCGCGGTAGCGGGGGCGGAGTGGATCCACGGACGCGGAGGTGTGCACACGTTCGACGAGGTCGTTGCGGACCTCCTGGACCGGCGGAGGACCGGCGCGCACGAGTCGAGCTGACGGCATGGCATGGGGCGGAGCGGCGGGAGCCCGCGAGAAAGGACCGCCGGAAAGCAGTCAGGAAGGAAGGGAGAAGGAGAGGAGCATGAACGAGAGGGCGAGGTTCCGGGGCACCGGCGTGGCGCTGGTGACCCCGTTCAAGGAGGACGGCACTCTGGATCTGGACGCCTACGCGCGCCACGCGGAGCGCATGGTCGAGGGCGGCTGCGAGGTGCTGGTGCCGTGCGGCACCACAGGCGAGAGCGTGACCATGTCCCACGCGGAGCAGGCCGAGGTCGTGCGCACCGCCGTCCAGGTGGCCGCCGGCCGGGCGAAGGTCGTGGCCGGCGCGGGCACCAACAACACCCGGGAGGCCATGAAGATGGCCGAGGCCGTGCGCGACGCCGGAGCCGACGCCGTGCTGAGCGTGAGCCCGTACTACAACAAGCCGCCCCAGAGCGGGCTCGTCCGGCACTTCACGGCCGTCGCCGAGGCCGCGCAGATCCCCGTCTTCGTGTACAACGTGCCCGGGCGCACGTCGGTGAACGTCCTTCCGGAGACGGCCCTGCGCCTCGCCGAGGTGCCGGGTATCGCGGGCATCAAGGAGGCTTCGGGCAGCCTGGAGCAGGTCGCCACCATCCTGGCCCGCCGGCCCGAGGGATTCCTGGTGCTCTCCGGGGACGACGAGCTCACCGTGCCCATGCTGGCGCTGGGTGCCGACGGCCTCATCTCGGTGGTGGCCAACGAGGCCCCCCGGGAGACCTCGGACATGGTGCGCCTGGGCCTGGACGGGGACTTCGCCCGGGCACGGCAGCTCCACTTCCAGCTCCTGGAGCTCATGCGCGCCAACTTCGCCGAGACCAATCCCGTCCCCGTGAAGCTGGGGGTCGAGCTGGTGGGCGGTCCCAAGGCCCGCTACCGCCTGCCCCTGGTGCCGCCCTCCGAAGACACGCGGAGACGTCTGGTGCGGGCGCTGGAGGGGGTGGGGCTCCTGGACACCGCCCGCGAGGTCGCGTGAGCGTCGAGGTACGCTCGCTGAGAGGCGACATCGAGCGTCTCACCTCCGGGGGGGCCAAGCCCGACATCGCGGAGGCACGACGCGCCGTGGCGCTCCTCCTGGACGCCCTCGGCAGGGGCGAGGTGCGGGCGGCGGAACGGGTGGCAGGGGACGGCGGGGCCGGAGCGGCGCCGCGCCGGGGCGGGAGCCCCGTGGCCGGAAAGAAGGGTGCGGCGACGGACACCGATGACGGTTCCGCCGCTGACACCGGCACATGGCAGGCGGTGCCCTGGGTCAAGGCGGGTATCCTGCTTGCATTTCGCATCGGCATCACCCGGAGCTTCGACCCGTTCGTCCCCGCGGCGAACGACGCGTTCATGGGCTCCACCTTCCGGTGGGCGGATCGCGACACGCTGCCCCTTCGGGGCACCGACGGTCCCGGGGAGAACGTGCGCCTGGTCCCGGGAGGCACGTCGGTGCGCGCCGGCGCGTACCTGGGCCCGGGCGTGGTGATCATGCCCCCGGCGTTCGTGAACATCGGCGCGTACGTGGACGAGGGCGCCATGATCGACTCCCACGCGCTGGTAGGGTCGTGCGCCCAGGTGGGCAAGCGCGTGCACCTGAGCGCCGGCGCGCAGCTCGGAGGCGTGCTGGAGCCCGTGGGGCTCCGGCCCGTCATCATCGAGGACGAGGCCATGGTGGGGGGCAACGCCGGCGTCTTCGAGGGCACGCTGGTGGGGAGGCGGGCGGTGCTCGCGCCCGGGGTGCAGCTCACCGCGTCCACCACGGTCTACGACCTCGTGCGCGAGACCGAGTACCGGGCCGCCCCCGGCGCGCCCCTCACCGTTCCCGCGGGAGCGGTGGTGGTGCCGGGCTCGCGCCCCGCCAGGGGAGCGTACGCGCAGGAGCGTGGCCTGACGGTCTACGCGCCGGTCATCGTGAAGTATCGGGACGAGCGGACCGACGCCGCCACGGCGCTGGAGGAAGCGTTGCGGTAGGAGCCGATCCCCTGCTCGATGCGCCGCGGGAGAATCGCTGGCCCGCGCTCGCCTACTCCCCTTTTCGATCTCCCTGCCAGCGCTCGCTGTCCAGCGACTCCATGGCCTCCCGTCCGTACCGCGTGCCTGCGGCGGAGCCGCGGGGAATCGCCTCCTCGATGGCCCTCAGGTCCTCCGGCGACAGCTCGACGTCGAGCGCCCCCAGCGCCTCCTCCAGGCGGTCGCGCCGGCGCGCGCCCACCAGGGGCACGATACCCTCGCCGCGGGAGAGCACCCAGGCGATGGCCAGCTGCGCCGTCGTCGTGCCCAGGGCCTCGGCTACCCCCCGCAGCGCCTCCACCAACGCCAGGTTGTGATCCAGGTTCTCCCCCTGGAAGCGCGGCGTGAAGCTGCGGAAGTCTCCCCGCAGCACCGCGCGGTCCTTCGACCAGTGGCCGCTGATGAGCCCCCGGCCCAGCACCCCGTATGCGGTGATGCCCACGCCGAGCTCCCGACACGTGGGCAGGATCCGGTCCTCGATCCCCCGGGAGATCAGGGAGTACTCGATCTGCAGGTCCGCCACCGGGTACACCGCGTGGGCGCGCCGGATCGTGTCGGCGCCCGCCTCGGAGAGGCCTACGTGACGGACGTGGCCCTGGTCGATGAGGTCGGCGATGGCCCCCACGGTCTCCTCGATGGGCACGTCGGGATCCACGCGACCGGGGCGGTAGATATCCACGTATTCGGTTCCGAGTCGCTGCAGGGTATACGCGATGAACGTCTTCACGGCCTGCGGCCGGGCGTCGATCCCGAGCCAGGCCCCCTTCGGATCGCGCTGCGCCCCGAACTTCACGCTGATGACGACGTCGTCGCGTCGCCTGCCCCGGAGCGCCTCGCGGATGAGCATCTCGTTGTGGCCCATGCCGTAGTAGTCCCCGGTATCCAGGAGCGTCACCCCGGCGTCCAGCGCCGCGTGGATGGTGGCGATGCTCTCCTCCCGGTCCGCGGGACCGTACGGACCGGACATGCCCATGCAGCCGAGGCCCAGGGCGGAGACGGTCAGATCGTTGCCTAGGTCGCGACGGCGCATGCCAGCCTCCCTGCTCCCATGGCGGGATCGAGCTCACGCTCCAGGAGCCTCACCCGATCCCGCGCCAGGGCGGCCTCCAGCGATGACCGCACCGTCCGCCCCGGCCGGAGCAGTCCGCCGGCCAGCGCCACGGTGGGAGTCGTTTCCCACGGCCCGAGGTTCTCCAGGACGGCGAGCACGTGGCGCTCCAGCTCCTCGACGGCGTGATCGAGGATTTCCCGGGCGGCCGCGTCGCCCTCCGAGGCCGCCGCCGCCACCAACGGCGCCAGCGCCGCCACCTGGGCCCGGGGAACCGTGGAGAACCACGGTACGAGGTCGTCCACGACCTCGAGATCCAGGTGCGCCAGGATGACCGTGCGCAGGTTGGTCGCCGGGCCACGTCCGTCGGCGTCTCTGGCCACGCGTCGGAGCGCCTCCACGCCGATGGCGTAGCCACTCCCCTCGTCGCCGATGTGGTGGCCCCAGCCGCCCACGCGTCCCTCGCGGCCGTCCTCGGCGCGGCCCCAGGCGATGGACCCCGTGCCGGCCACCAGGAGTACCCCGGGTCCGTCGCCGAAGGCGTCCTGGAACGCGGCCAGCACGTCGGTGCCCACACGTGCGACCCGGGCCACCCCGGTGCGCCCGAGCTCCAGCTCCACGGCGGAGCGGGCGGCCTCGCGACCGGCCCCGGCCAGGCCGGCCCACACCACGTCCACGGGCACATCCACCTCCGCCAGGAGCGCGACGTCGCGGCACACGTCGGCCACGGCGGAGGCCGCGCGCGCCGGCTCCGTGGCGTCGGCCACCGCCGAGCGCCCCTCCGTGCGGGCGAGCTCCTTCGCTCGCTCCGGGTCCCCGGCGTCCACTTCCAGGAGAACCGCTCCGGTCCGCGTGCCGCCACCGTCCACGCCGATCACGTACGTGCTCATGCCTCCTGCCTCCGGCGGGCGACACCGGCCACCGAGCTCGCCAGCACACCCACCACGAACGTCACCACGCTCCCCACCAGCACATACCACGGCCACGCCATGTCGTTGCGGAGCCAGGTCACCAGGCCGATCCCCGCGACCACGCCCACCACCACCGCCCCCTGCCCCGGACGCCTGGTGAAGATGCCCAGGGCGAAGGCGCCCAGGAGGCCTCCGTAGACCAGGGAAGCGATCCCCAGGGCGACCTCCACCGCGGACGTGCCCTTGGACAGCGGGATGAAGAGGATGGCGCCGACGATGAGCAATGTCGCCCAAACCAGCGTGAAGACCTTCCCCGCCCTGAGGATGCGGGCGTCGTCGCCCCGAGCGCCGGCCATGGGCGCCCAGTAGTCGTACGCCGTGGCGGACGCCAGCGAGTTGATGGACGACGACAGCGAGGACATGGCCGCGGCGAAGACGCCCGCGATGAGCAGGCCGGTGACGCCGCTTGGAAGCTGGTGCACGATGAACGTCGCGAAGATCGCGTCGGGCCTGTCGAAGCTCCTCCCCTGGTAGAACACCCACAGCCCCAGGCCCACCGCGAGAAAGAGCGCGAACTGGAGGATCACGGCGACGCCGCTGCCGACGATGGCCTTCTGGCTGGACCTCAGGTCCCGGCAGGTGAGGAGGCGCTGCACGATGAGCTGGTCGGTGCCGTGGGAGGCCATGGACAGGAAGGCCCCGCCCAGGAGCCCCGCCCAGAACGTGTAGTCCCCGTGCACGTTGAACGAGAAGTCCACGACGCGCAGCTTTCCCGCTGCCGCGACGGAAGGCAGGATGGCGCCCCACCCTCCGTGGACCAGGAACTGGAGCGCCACCAGCGCCGCCACCGCACCCCCCAGGTACAGCACCATCTGGAGGACGTCCACCCACACCACGGCCTTGATGCCCCCGAAGTAGGTGTAGATCAGGGTCAGGACGCCCACCACCGCGATGGACACCCAGTACGGCCATCCGGTGATGAGGGCCAAGGGGATGGCCGTGGCGAAGAGGCGCACCGAGTCGGAGAGCAGCCGGGTGACCATGAAGATCGCCGACGTGAAGCGGCGCGCCCCCAGCCCGAATCGCGACTCCAGCAGCTCGTACGCCGTGGACAGCTCGCCCCGGTAGTACGCCGGCAGGAGGAGCGCCGCCACCACGGTCCGCCCGAGCAGGTACCCGAAGGCGAGCTGGATGAACGTCATGGAGCCCAGGTACGCCACGCCGGGGACGCTCAGGAACGTGAGCGTGCTCGTCTCGGTGGCCACCACGGAGAGCATCACCGCGCCCCACGGCAGAGAGCGGCTCCCGAGGAAGTAGGCGTCGCCACCCTTCTGACCCCGCCCCAGCCAGGCACCCCATGCGGTGACGCCCGCCAGGTACGCCACCAGGACCACCAGGTCCAGGGAGGTGAAGGAGGTCACCCCTCCCCCAGCGACGACGTAGGCACCAACGTCGGCGTCAGCCGCTCGCCGCGCTCCAGCACCACGAAGGCCTCCAGGGCGTAGTAGGCCGGCAGCCCCACCGAGCGCAGCAGCTCGGCGGTGCCGCGGTTGCGCTCCTCCACGCGCTGCCAGAACTCCCGGGGGTCGGGGCCCGGGAAGGGCGCCACGTCCTTCTGCGACTGGTGCTTGAAGATGGCCAGGATCTTCCGCCTGAGCTCCCCGGCGGACATGGGCACGAGGATGTCGGCCTCGGTGAGGGGCCACTCCTGCCACGCCCCCCGGTACAGCCAGAGCTGCGGCGGCGGACCGCCGTACGAGTCCAGCGCCCGGCGGACGGCTTCCAGGCACATGCGGTGCGTGCCGTGGGGATCCGAGAGGTCGCCGGCGGCGAACACGATGCCCGGCCGCGTCTCCTCGAGGAGCTCGAGGCAGATCTCCACGTCCCGCTCGCCGATGGGGTCCTTGCGCACCTTCCCCGTCTGGTAGAAGGGCAGGTCCAGGAAGCGCGCCGCGTCCGCGCCCAGGCCCACCGACTCGAGCGCGCTCACGGCCTCGGTCTCCCGGATGATGCGCTTCAGGCTCAGGACGTCGGCGGCGTCCACCTCCCCCGCCCCGGTCCGGGCCATGTGCTCCTCCACGGCTTCCACCCTCCGTGTGAGGGCTTCGTGCCGCGCCAGGTCCAGGAGATCCCGGGCGCGCTCCACGAAGTCCAGGTAGCGGCGCACCTCGTGGCCGAAGACCGCGATGTTGCCCGACGTCTGGTAGCCGACGGTGATGCGGTTGCCGTTCTCGGTGAGCTTGCGCAGGGCACCGCCCATGGAGATGACGTCGTCGTCGGGGTGCGGCGAGAACACCACGACGCGCTCCCCCGCGGGCAGCTTGCTCCTTCCCCGGATCTTCGAGATGAGGAGGTTGAACACGTCGCCGTTCAGGGGCCCGGCCGACCCGTGCCTCGCCACCAGCGAGCTCAGGTGGTGGTCGCGGTAGTCCTTGGTGGACAGGTGCAGGATGGGCTTCTGCGTCTGCCGGCTGAGCCAGAGGACGGCCTCCGCCTCCCGCTCGGCGGTCCACTCGACCTCCCCCAGCGTCCACGGCGTCCGCACCCGCGTGAGCTCGGCCGCGGCCGCCGGATCGAGGTACACGGTGGCCGCCGGGTGGTCCTGGAGGTACGTGGCGGCCACGTCGGCGTGAACCTCCCCCTCCACCGCCCGCCTCACCACCGCCGACTTGTGCTCGCCGGTGGCGACGAGGGCGATCTCCCCGGCCCCGAGGATGGTGGCCACGCCCATGGTCACCGCCTCGGGGGGGACGTTCTCCTCGCCGAAGAAGTCCGCGGCCGCGTCGGCGCGGGTCACCGTGTCCAGGTAGATCAGCCGGGTACGGGAGTCCCGCCCGGAGCCGGGCTCGTTGAAGCCCACGTGGCCGCTCCGACCGATGCCCAGGATCTGGAAGTCGATGCCACCGGCGGCGCGGATGGCCGCCTCGTACGCCTCGCAGTGCGCTTCGGTGGCCTCCCGGTCGAGGTCACCCCGGGGAACGTGGATCTGTCCGGCGGGCACGTTCACGTGGTCGAAGAGGTTCTCCCGCATGAACCGGTGGTAGCTGTGCACGCTCCCCGGATCCATGGGGAAGTACTCGTCGAGGTTGAACGTGACCACGCCGGAGAAGTCGAGCCCCTCGTCGCGGTGCAGGCGGATGAGCTCCCGGTAGATCCCCACCGGCGTCGAGCCCGTGGCCAGGCCCAGCACGGCCTTGCGGCCCTCGGCCGCCCGGGCGCGTATCAACGCGGCGATACGCCCGGCCACCTCCACGGCGATGGCCTCGTGGTCCGCGAGGATGCGGACCGGGATGTGCTCCAGGCGCGTGAAGGTGCTCACGACCTCACACCCGGGATCGGTCCCAGCGACTCCCGCGACGGGCGCAGGTTGCGGCTGATCCACACGAAGCACGCCAGCGCCACGGCGAGGAGGAGCACGCCCCTTCCCGTGGCGCCGAAGATGATCTGGCCGACGCCGAAGAGGGAGGAGTAGACGCACGTGACGCCGGCCACCCAGTTGGTCCAGTTCAGCGGTCCTCCGTCCATGGGCTCGCCGCCCAGGCCGAGGCCGGCGGACACCGCCGACCACCCCCGCCCCCCGGGACGCACCTTCAGGTAGAACTTGCGCAGCACCTCGTCGCTCTCCGCCCGCGTCAGGAACGTCACGCTCACCCACACCACCGTGGACGCCGCCACCGTGGCGAGCATGATCCATGCCCACTGGGTGGGGTCGTCGGGGTTCAGGCCCACGCCGAACCAGAGCACCACGCTCACCACCAGGGACGCGATCATGGCGCTGATCTCGGACCAGGCGTTGATGCGCCACCAGTACCAGCGCAGGATGAGGACGAGGCCGGTGCCGGCGCCCAGCGCCAGGAGGAACTTCCACGCGCCGGAGATGCTGGTGAGCATGAACGTCACGCCCAGGGACGCCAGCATGAGCAGGATGGTCGCCCACCGGGACACCCTGACCAGGGAGCGCTGGTCGGCGTCCGGCTTCCAGAAGCGGGCGTACAGGTCGTTGACCAGGTAGCTCGCCCCCCAGTTGAGCTGGGTGGAGATGGTGGACATGTACGCCGCCGCGAAGCCGGCGATGACCAGGCCCGTGAGGCCCGCCGGGAGGAGGTCCATCACCGCCCGGATGTAGCTCTGCCTGGGGTTGACGGCGTGGGGGTAGAGGATGGTGGTGGCCAGCGCCGTGAGGATCCACGGCCAGGAGCGGATGGTGTAGTTGGCGATGTTGAACCAGAGGGTCGCCAGCACCCCGTCCCGCTCCGAGCGCGCCGAGAAGATGCGCTGCGCGATGTATCCGCCGCCTCCCGGCTCCGAGCCGGGATACCAGGACGCCCACCAGTTCACGCCCAGGTACACCGCCATGGTGATGGCGGGCATCCACACGGCGCCCCGCGCGGGGAAGATCGCCAGCGCGGCGTGCGTGGAGCCGTACACCCCCTGGAGGCCCGTCTCCATCCCGGAGATGCCCCCAACCGCGTGGACGGCGAAGATCGCGAGGATGATGGCCCCCGCCATGGCCAGGCCGAACTGGAAGAAGTCGGTGACCACCACCCCCCACAGCCCCGCCACCGCCGAGTACGCCGCCGCCAGGACGAAGCACACCACCAGCGCCCACACCTTGGAGACGTGGAGCGTGGTGGAGATGATCTCCATCATGGCCAGGTTCACCCACCCCATGATGATGAGGTTGATGGGCACCGCCAGGTACGCCGCCCGGAACCCCCGCAGGATGGCCGCGGGCTTCCCACCGTAGCGCAGCTCCGTGAACTCCACGTCGGTGAGCACCCCCGCCCGGCGCCACAGCCTCGCGTAGAAGAACACGGTGAGGATCCCGCTCATCACCATGTTCCACCACAGCCAGTTCCCCGCCACGCCGTGCTTGGTGACCATCTCGGTGACGGCCAGGGGCGTGTCCGCCGCGAAGGTCGTGGCCACCATGGAGGTGCCGGCGAGCCACCAGGGAAGCGCCCGGCCACCCACGAAGAAGTCGGAGATGGAGCGACCGGCCCGCCTGCTCAAGGCGAGGCCGATGGCGGCGGAGAACACGAAGTACAGGACGATGATGCCCCAGTCGAGGACGGTCACGGCGCGCCTTTCATGTCATGCAGGGGCGGATGAGCCCGCGGGGGACCGGACCGGCGCCGCGTGTGCGCCGGCCCATCGTGGGCGCCGTGGCGCCCGGGCGCCACGGAAGCGCCCTGGGATCCCCACTCCCGCTTCGGTACGGGAACGTCGGTGACGGCCAGAGCCGCGGCGTCCGCGACGGCCCGGCGCAGCGGGATGATCTTCTCGTTGGCGCGCGTCGGGTGCACGCGGTTGGTCAGCAGGATGACCCAGAGGTCGAGCTTCGGGTCCATCCAGATGGACGTCCCGGTGAAGCCGGTGTGGCCGAAGCTCTCGGGACTCAGGTAGTCCCCCGCGGAGGAGCCCTCGGCCGGGGTGTCCCAGCCCAGCGCCCGGGAGGACGCGTCGCTCTGGCGGCGCGTGAAGTCCGCCACCACGGCGGAGTCCAGCAGGTGGATGGCGTGGGGCCGCGCCACCGGGCACGGATCACCCGGCACGGCGCCCGGGGTGCAGGCGGGCGAGGTACCGTGGTTCAGCATCATCTGCGCGAAGACCGAGAGGTCCACCGCCGTGGAGAAGAGCCCCGCGTGTCCGGACACGCCGCCCATGGCGTCGGCGTTCTCGTCGTGGACCTCGCCCCACACCAGCCTGTGGCGCCAGATGGTGTCCACCTCCTCGGCGGCGATGCGGGGCTTCAGGTACGCCGGGGGATTGTACTGCGTGTCCAGCATCCCCAGGGGCCGGAAGACGGAGTCCTGGAGGAAGGTGTCCAGCGTCTGCCCCTGGATGCTCTCCAGGATCCACCCCAGCGTCATGATGCCGATGTCGGAGTAGATTGTCTCCGTCCCGGGGTCGTAGATGAGCGGCTCGTCGGCCACGGCGTCCTTGTACTCCTGGACCCCCTTGTGGTCGAAGTACCACTTGCGGAACGCGGGCAGCCCCGCGTCGTGGAGGAGGAGCTCACGCACGGTGACCTCGTTCTTCCGGGGGTCCCCCCGGGACCACCACGGCAGGTACGAGACCACCTTCGCATCGAGGTCGAGCCTGCCCTCCTGCACCAGCATCATCGTCTCGGTGGTGGTGCCCACCACCTTGGACAGCGACGCCAGGTCCCAGATGGACGTGGGCGTGGCGGGCCGGTGGCTGCCGTAGGCCAGATCGCCGTAGCCGCCGAGATCCACCAGGCGGCCGTGGCGGCCGATGGCCACCGCCGCCCCCGAAGCGGCCGAGTCGGCCACCGCCGCCCGGACGATGGAGTCCACGCGGGCCAGCGCGGTGGCGTCCATGCCCAGGTTGCCGGGGTCGGCCACGGACTGGGCGGCGGCCACCTTCGGCCGGTCCAGGCCGTCGCCGAGGGCGTAGTAGGGGGGGAGCGGGACCGGCAGGCGCCCGCTGATGCCCTCCTCGCCCAGGAGGGCCTTCAACGCCGCGCGCTGCGACACCGGGCGGTCCCCCCACGCCTCCATGTAGCTCCCCACCGTGGGGAACGCGTTGAGCAGATAGGGGCTGCCGAACGAGATGAGGATGGTGGGCTTCGCGGCCGCCGCCTGCGCCACCAGGGTCCGCAGCGCCGCGGGCACCGCGTCGGGGCCCGAGCCGGCCGAGGAGGGCACGTACGCGCTCACCACCACGTGGTCGGCCCTCTGCACCGCCGCGGCGGCCACGGCGTACGCGCTGTCGGTGCTGCGCTCGTCGAGGTCGATCTGGGTGAGGTCCGTGATCCGGCTCCGCAACCCGGCGGAGAACGTCCGCCCCGCCCACAGCCATCGCGATGGAGCGTAGCGGATCGAGAGCACGTGGCCCGCCGCGTCGGGGCGCAGGGGCACGATCTCCCCGGTATCGCGGGGGAGCGTGATCGAGCGCGTCGCTGCGCTGTCGGCGAAGGCGAGGTGGGGGCCCGAGCCCACGACCTGGTCCACCCGCTCCAGCGACACCAGGCGGCTCCGCTGCAGCCCCAGGCGCGCCTTCAGCACCAGGAGCCTGCGCACCGACGCCTCCAGCCACGCCCGCGAGAGGCGCCCGGACCTTACGGCGGCCGTGACCGAGTCGATGGCGGTGGGCACATCCGTGGGGGAGAGCAGCACGTCGGCTCCGGCCTCCAGCGCCCGCACGGCCGCCTGGCCGGTGCCGTACTCCTGCGTGATGGCGCCCATGGTGAGGGCGTCGGTGAAGACCACGCCCTTGAAGCCCAGCTCCGCGCGCAGCAGCCCCGTGACGATCTCCGGCGAGAGCGTCGCCGGCGGCGGGTTCGGGCCCAGCAGGCCCGGCAGCTCCACGTGGGCGGTCATGACGGCGTCCACGCCCTCGGCGATGGCGCGCTCGAAGGGCACCAGCTCCACCGAGTCCAGGCGGGCCCGGTCGCCGGGCACCACCGCCAGGCCCAGGTGGGTGTCGGTGCTGGTGTCGCCGTGGCCCGGGAAGTGCTTGGCCGTGGTGAGGGCGCCCCCGGCGTGGGCGCCGCGGATGAAGTCCGCGCCCAGGCGTGCCACGAGCTGCGGGTCGGCGCCGAAGGACCGCGTGCCGATGACGGGGTTGTCGGGATTCGAGTTCACGTCCAGGACCGGCGCGAACAGGATCTGGACTCCGGTGGCGCGCGCCTCCTCCGCGGTGATGCGCCCGTACGCGTAGGCGAAGCGGTCGTCGCCGATGGCGCCGAACGCCATGGTGGGGGGGAAGTCCGTGCCTCCGCCCTGGGGGAGCATGGAGGGCAGCGCGTACGAGCCGTTGATGCGCATCCCCGGCCCCCCGTCCTCGAAGTCCGAGGCCACCAGGAGGGGGATCTTCGACCGCTTCTGCAAGGCGTTGAGCTTGGCCACGTACGAGTGCGGGAGGCCGATGCTGGGAGACACGCCGCCGATGTGGTCCACCTCCACCCAGTGCTCCAGCGGCTGGAAGTCCGGCGCCGAGGGAGATACGTAGCTACCCGGGATCCACTCGAAGATGAGCTGCGCCACCAGGTCGTGGAGGTCCAGGGAGGCGAGGGTCGAGTCCACCCACCTCTGCGCGTCGGGGCTCAGGGTGGCGGCGATGGCGGGAGACGGCGCCGGCGGAGGCGACGGATGGGGGGGCGCCGCCGGGCCTCCGGGTCCTCCGGGTCCCCCGCAGGCCGAGAGGAGCGTCGCCAGCGCCAGGGCGCCGGCGGTCCGCCGTATTCCGATCCGGTCCCGCACGAGGAGAGCGAGCCAGCCCAGGAGGGTCCCGGTCCTGGCGACACGGGACGCGCCCGTCGGCGTGGCTCGGTATGTCATGCGGCCTGGTGCTTTCCCCGGAGAAAGGTCGGCCGGGAAATTACCCCGGGTCCGTGGGGCTCACAATGCTGGCGCCGTGTCCGCCGGGGGCGCCACACGTTGACGCCGTGTCCTCCGGCGCCGAAGCTTGGCACATGCCGCTCAGCCCGGCCCGCCGCTCCCGCTTCCTCCTCCTCGGCGCGTTCCTCGTCGCCTGCTCCGGATCCGCAGACGGGAGCGGACGCGCGCGCGACTCCGTGCCCGCGCCTCGCTCCACGGCCCCCGCCCGGAGCGCCACGGCCATGGTGCTTCCCGGCATCGACGTCCTGCTCTCCGACTCGCTGCACCTGGTGCGCGGCAAGCGGGTCGGCCTCATCACCAACACCACGGGGGTCTGGGTCGGGCCTCCCGGGCGGACCGCCGGGACGCCCCGGGAGCTGGGCAGCACCATCGACACGCTCTTCCACTCGCCGGACGTGAAGCTCGTGGCGCTGTTCGGTCCCGAGCACGGGATCCGCGAGCAGGCCGACGCGGGCGCCGGGATCGACAGCGGCGTGGATCCGAAGACGGGTCTGCCCATCTACTCCCTCTACGGGAAGACCCGGCGGCCCACGCCATCGATGCTGAAGGGCATCGACGTGCTGCTCTTCGACATGCAGGACGTCGGCGCGCGCTACTACACGTACATGTCCACCATGGCCTACGCCATGGAGGCGGCGGGCGCGGCGGGGATCCCGTTCGTGGTCCTGGACCGCCCCGACCCCATCCGCGGCGACGTGGTCCAGGGCAACGTGCTGGACAGCGCGTTCAGCACGTTCGTGGGCCTCTACCCCATCCCCATGCGCCCGGGCATGACCCTGGGAGAGCTGGCCCGGCTCTTCGTGGGGGAGTTCGGCATCCATGTCGAGCTCCACGTGGTGCCCATGGACGGGTGGCGCCGTGACATGACCTTCGACCAGACGGGCCTGCCCTGGATCCCCCCGTCCCCCAACATGCCGTCGCTGCAGAGCGCCCTGGCCTATCCCGGCACCTGTCTCTTCGAGGGCACGCCCCTGTCGGTGGGACGGGGCACGGAGCTCCCGTTCCAGTGGGTGGGGGCCCCCTGGCTCGACGGCCGTGCGTTGGCGGATACCCTGAACGGATACCACCTGGTGGGTCTGCGCTTCGAGGCGGCGACCTTCACGCCCCACGACCCCGGAGACGGCAAGTTCCCGGACACCGAGGTCCACGGGGTCCGTCTGGTGGCCACCTCCACGGACTACGACGCCCCGCGCGCGGCCGTGGCGATGCTGGTGGAGGCGTACCGCATGTCCGGAGCCCACTGGTCCTGGAACGTGAAGGACTTCGACCGCCTCGCCGGCACCGACCGGCTCCGCCTCGGCATCGAGGCGGGCGAGAGCGTGCAGCAGCTCACCGCACCGTGGGCCGCCGAGGACGCCGCGTTCCGGAAGCTGCGTCGGCCCTATCTCATCTATCGGTGAGAGGGCCTCGAGACCCGCTCAGCGGGCGGACACGCCGACCGCGGCCTCCTTCACCTTGCGCACCTCCCGGGCGAACGCGGCCGCCAGGGCCCGGGTCACCAGACCCACCTTCCCGTCCGCCACCGGGCGCCCGTCCACCCGCACGGTGGGCCGCACCTCGTTGGTGGTGCCGGTGAAGAACAGCTCCTCCGCGTCGGCGAGCTCCTCCACCAGGATGGGGCGCTCCTCGGCGGGAATGCCGTTCCTGCGTGCGAGCTCCAGCACCACGCTCCGGGTGATCCCCGGCAGAATCACGTTGGTGACGGGATGCGTGACCACCGTGCCGTCGAGCACACCGAAGAGGTTGTTGTGGGCCCCCTCCAGAGCCACGCCGTCACGTACCTGGATGGCGTCCGTGGCGCCGGCGTCCACCGCGGCCTGATAGGCAAGCACGTTGGGCAGCAGGGCGATGGTCTTGATGTCCACACGCGTCCAGCGGCGGTCCGGCATGGTCACGGCAGCGAAGCCGCGGTCCCAGTCCTTCTGCGAAGGCCGCTGCCACGTCTTGGCGAACGCGTAGACCGTGGGAGGGACGGGATCCCTGGGGAACGGGTGCGAGCGCGGAGCGACCCCCCGGGTGATCTGCAGATAGACCATGGCCGTGTCGGCGTCCTCCAGCTCGTTGAGCTCCAGGAGACGGCGATGGATGTCCGGGAGCCCTTCCGTGTCGTAGTCGATACGCATCCACGACAGCCCCCGCCGGAGCCGGGCCAGGTGGCGGTCCAGGTAGAACGGCACGCCCTCGTAGAAGGGCGTGACCTCGTATACGCCGTCGGCGAAGAGAAAGCCGCGGTCGTCCACGGAGATCTTCGCCTCGTCTTTCGGGATGAACTCGCCGTTCAGGTACACCGTGCTCATGGTGGCTCCGGACACGTGTTGGTGGAGGGTGCCGAAAGATGCGGGAGCGGCGGGTCGTGAAAAGGGGGGCGCCCGTCGGACGCCCCCCCGTTGCCGTGCGTCGCTCGGCGAGCGTCAGGACTCGGCGGTCTTTCCTCCCAGCCGGTTGAACTCCTCGAGGAGCTGAGCCTCGGGAATGTGGGACGCCTCCTCCTCGGAGACTTCCTCCACCTCGGCCTCCTGGACCTTCTCCTTGTCCTCGTCCTCGTCCTTCGATTCCTCGCCGGCGGCGAGTTGCTTGGGCTCCTCCGCGCTCTCCGAGGGCGGGAGCAGGCCCATCTGCTGCTTCAGGGCCACGAGCTTGGAGTCCATGTTGGCGGGTCCGGCGCCGGATTCGAGCTTGAGGAACTGGGTCTCGAGGGTGTCGCCCTGGAGGGCCTCGCTGACCTCGGCCTCCGCCACGTTCCGCCGCTCCTCCTCCTCGATCTTGTCGGCCATCCGGTTGAAGGCCTCGAAGGCGGAGCTGTCCGACAGCCCGGACATGGTCTCGTGGATGCGTCGCTGCGCCTGCGCCCGCTTCTGCTTGGCGATGAGGAGGTTACGCTTGCGCTTCGCCTCCTCGATCTTGTCGTTGAGCTGGCGCAGCGAGCCCTTGAGCTTCTCCGTCTCGGCGGCCTGAGACTGCCAGGTCTGCTGGATGGCCTGGGCGCGCTCCGCGTGCTCCTGGTGGCGCACTAGGGCCTGCTTGGCCAGATCGTCCCGCCCCTCCTTCACGGCGAGCATGGCCCGCTGCTCCCAATCGCGGGTCTGCTTGACCTCGTCGTCGAGCTGGGCCTTGAGCTTGCGCTCGTCGGCGATGGCGGCGGCCACCTCCCTCTTGGCCTTCGCCAACTGGTCCCGCATGTCCAGGATGATCTGGTTCAGCATCTTCTCCGGGTTTTCCGCCCGGGAGATGAGGTCGTTGATGTTCGACTTGATGACCGTGGACAGCTTCGAGAAGATCCCCATGGGTCAGCCCTCCGCCTCTACCGCTACGCCGGCCAGCGAGCGGATGCGTGCCATGTGGCCTGATGCGGCCAGCTCGATGGATTCCAGAGACGCCTGCAGCTCCAGGAAGTCGAGGGTCTCGAGCTCCAGGGTATCGCTGAGGATGAGCTCCCCGTCCTCGATGCCGTACGACCCGTGCACGACGTCCGTCGCGTTCAGCTCCAGCAGCGTGCGGTACAGCTCCAGCGAGCCCTCGCCGGAATCGGGGAGGTCCATGAGCTTCATCCTGATGAGCAGCAAGGGTGGGGAGTAATGCACCACCATGGGGAGGCCGGCGTTACGGCCCCGGACGAGGTACATGCCTTCGTCCACCTCGTGGAATTCCTGATCCATGCGGATGAGGAAGCTCTCGAGATCCTCTCGGGTAACCATGACCGTCTCCGTTTCTTTGAGCCTCCGCGGGGGGCGGAGGCTGCCCTCACGGACTGTCCTCGACCTTAGGGGTCCGCTGCGGACCCTACGACCCCGCGTGGGGCCTGGTTTCCCTGGCGCCCGTGACCAGGACGGAACGCCGCACCCGGAAACCGGGCCGTTAAAGGTAGTCGTTCACTCCCCGGATGGCGAAGCCTGCGCGCCACCCAACCGGATACCCGGTGCCGGCGTCAGCGTTCGATTCCCAGGAGCGGTGCGAGGTGGCGCCCCGTATACGAGTTCGCGTCGATGGCCACCTCTTCCGGGGTACCCTCCACGACGATACGGCCTCCGCCCGCTCCTCCTTCAGGACCCAGGTCGATGATCCAGTCCGCGGTCTTCACCACGTGCAGGTTGTGCTCGATGACCACTACGGTGTTCCCCAGATCCACGAGGCGGTGCAGGACCTGGAGCAGCACCCGCACGTCCTCGAAGTGGAGTCCCGTGGTGGGCTCGTCCAGGATATAAAGGGTGCTTCCCGTGGCGCGCTTGGAGAGCTCGGTGGCCAGCTTGACGCGTTGGGCTTCCCCACCCGAGAGCGTGGTGGCGGACTGCCCGAGGTGGATGTAGCCCAACCCGACGTCCGACAGGGTCTCGAGCTTGCTCCTGATGCGCGGGACCGCGTCGAAGAAGTCGAGGGCCTCGTCCACGGTCATGTCCAGGACGTCGGCGATGTTCCTCGCCTTGTAGAAGACGTCCAACGTCTCGCGGTTGTATCTGCGTCCCCGACACACGTCGCAGGGCACGTAGACGTCCGGCAGGAAGTGCATCTCGATCTTCACCAGCCCGTCGCCGGCGCACGCCTCGCAGCGCCCGCCCTTCACGTTGAAGGAGAAGCGCCCGGGGCCGTAGCCCCGCATCTGCGACTCCGGCAGGCTCGAAAAGAGATCGCGGATGGGCGTGAACAGCCCGGTGTAGGTGGCGGGGTTGGAGCGGGGCGTGCGGCCGATGGGCGACTGATCGACGTCGATGACCTTGTCGACGAGATCCAGACCGTCGATGTGGTGGTGCTGTCCGGCCACGACCTTGCTGCGGTAGAAGTGTCGGGCCAGCGCCTTGTACAGCGTCTCGTTCACGAGGGTGGACTTCCCCGACCCGCTCACCCCCGTGACGACGACGAAAGCCCCTAGCGGGAAGCGGACGTCCAGGTCCGCCAGGTTGTGCTCCCGGGCTCCGCGCACCACCACGGCGCGCTCCGGGTCCACGGGGCGCCGCTCCCCAACGACGGGGATGGTCCGTTCCCCCCGCAGGTAGGCACCCGTGAGGGAGCGCTTCTCGGCGATGATGGTCTTCAGGGGTCCCGCCGCCACCACCTCGCCCCCGCGGCGGCCCGCACCGGGGCCGAGGTCCACCACGTAGTCCGCTCTGCGTATGGTGTCCTCGTCGTGCTCCACCACGAGGACGGTGTTGCCCAGGTCACGGAGCCGCTCGAGGGTGCCCAGGAGCTGCGCGTTGTCGCGCTGGTGGAGCCCGATGGAGGGCTCGTCCAGGATGTAGAGCACCCCCACCAGGCGGCTCCCGATCTGCGTGGCCAGCCGGATGCGCTGCGCTTCCCCGCCCGACAGCGAGCCGGCCGCCCGTCCCAGCGTCAGGTAGTCCAGACCGACGTCCCGGAGGAAGCGGAGGCGCTCACCCACCTCCTTGAGGATGGGCCCGGCGATCTCCGCCGGAAGCGCCCCGGCCCTCCGCCCGCCCACGGGCAGCGACTCGAAGAAGGCGGTCGCCTCGGCGATGGACATCTCCACGATGTCGCCCAGCGACTTCTCGCCCACGGTGACCGCCAGGGCTTCGGGCTTGAGACGGCTGCCGTTGCAGGCCGTGCACGGCAGCGTGGACATGTAGTCCTCCAGCTGCGAGCGCACCTTCTCGGATTTCGTCTCCTGGTAGCGGCGCGCCACGTTGGCGACGACGCCCTCCCAGAGATCCTCATAGTGACCCTTGAACTTCCCCGAGCCCGACTTGTAGGGAAAGCGGATCTTCATGCCGCCGGAGCCCAGCAGGAGCGCTTCCCGCACATCCTCGGGGAGCTTTCCCCAGGGCGTGTTCGCGTCGAACTCGTACGCCTCGGCCAGCCCGGCCACGACGGAGCGGCGCAGGTGGCCGGTGGGCTCGCCCCAGGGCAGGATCACGCCCTCCAGGATGGAGATGCTGTCGTCGCCCACCAGCAGATCCGGGTTGACCTCCTTGCGCGTGCCCAGACCGCCACACTCCTCGCACGCGCCGAAGGGGGAGTTGAAGGAGAACTGCCGCGGCTCCAGCTCGGGAAGGCTCGTTCCGCAGTGGGTGCACGCGTAGTGCTCGCTGAAGAGGTGCGGAACGGGCTCGCCCCTGCCCCGGTGCTCCACCACCTCCACGACGCCGCTGGCCGTGCGCAGCGCCGTCTCCACCGAGTCCGCCAGGCGCTCGCGGTCGCGCTCCCTGACCACCAGGCGGTCCACCACCACCGAGATCTCGTGGTTCCCGTAGCGGGAGAGCTTCGGCGCCTCCGTCAGGTCGTACGTCTCGCCGTCCACCCGCACGCGCACGAAGCCCTCCTTGCGGGCGCGCTCGAAGAGGTCCCGGAACTCGCCCTTCCGGCCGCGCACCAGGGGCGCCATCACCTCGATGCGCGTCCCCTCCTTCAGCTCCATGACCCGATCCACGATCTGCGTCGCCGACTGGCGGATGACGGGGCGGCCGCAATTGGGACAGTGGGGCGTGCCGGCACGCGCCCACAGCAGACGGAGGTAGTCGTAGATCTCCGTCACCGTGCCCACGGTGGAGCGGGGGTTCCGGCTGACGGTCTTCTGCTCGATGGAGATGGCGGGGGAGAGGCCCTCGATGGCGTCGACGTCGGGCTTCTCCATGAGCCCGAGGAACTGACGGGCGTACGCCGACAGCGATTCGACGTAGCGGCGCTGGCCCTCGGCGTAGATGGTGTCGAACGCGAGGGACGACTTGCCCGACCCGGAGAGCCCGGTGATGACCACCAGCGCCTCGCGGGGGAGCTCCACGTCGATGTTCTTGAGGTTGTGCTCCCGGGCACCCCGTATGATGAGCTTCTCTCGAGCCATAGCCGGGTATTGTATCCGGGGCGATGAGGCCGTTCAATGCGGAGGGTGCGGTCCCCACTCCGGATCTGCCCCCGTGGGCGCGGCACTGCGGGCGCTTCCGCCGAACCGGCAGCACCCTACACCGCCGTCAGGAGATGCCCGACACCCCCCTGCTCGCCCATCCCCTAGGTTGAGCCTGGGAGGTCTTGTCGGCCTCCGTGTGCCAACCCTCGTCAGTCCCTCATCGGGGATGGAAGGAGGACCGATGATCCAGTCGCTCCTCGTGCCCCTGGACGGCTCCGAGTTCAGCGAGCGCACGCTACCTCTGGCCCACGGACTCGCCAAGGTGACCGGGGCCTCCCTGCACCTCGCGCATGTGCACGTGACGCACGCGCCGGATCATTTCCTCTCCAACACTCAGTTCCAGTACGAGGGCCTGGACCTGGAGGAATACGAGTCCCGGTACCGCGAGCAGGAGAAGACCTACCTGTCGCAGGTCGAGCTCCGCCTCGCCGGAGCGGTGGTGGACTCCGTGCTCCTCGAGGGGAGCGTACAGGAGCAGATCAGCGCCTACGCCGCTGACGTGGGCGCCGACATGGTGGTGATGACCACCCACGGCCACACGGGCGTGAGCCGCATGTGGCTCGGCAGCGTCGCCGACGCTCTGATTCGGCGCACCACGCTGCCCATCCTGGTGGTCCATCCCGGGTGCGACACCCGCGTCCCCGGCGATGCGATCTCGTTCAAGCACATCCTGGTGCCATTGGACGGCTCGGACCTGTCCGCCTCCATCTTGCCGCACGCCAAGATGCTGGCCCAGGCCACCGGGGCGCGGCTCACGCTGCTGCACGTGGTGTCGTCCACGGCGGTGCTGGGAGCCCGCATCTTCCCCTTGATGCCCGACGACATCAGCCCTGCCAAGGAGAAGGCACGCACGCATCTGGAGAGCGTAGCGGACAGCCTGCGCTCGGAGGGATTGGACGCCGCGGTCCATGTGCAGGAGCACGAGGCGCCGGCCAGGGCCATCGCGGCGCTGGGCGAGAGCATGGAGGTCGACCTCATCGCGCTGGCCACCCACGGATACGGCGGGCTGAAGCGCGCCCTGCTGGGAAGCGTCGCGGACAAGGTGCTGCGGAGCAGCTCGGTCCCCCTCCTGGTGAAGCGGCCCGGCTGAGCGAACCGTTCGATAACAGAGCGTCCTGGGGCGCCGTCAGTACCCCCAGCTCCGGAAGATGAATACGCCGATGACGCGGCTGGCCTGGCGCGCCAGATCCCCGAAGCCGGTGACGCCGCTCTGCAGGAAGCGGTCCTCCCAGTAACCCTGAACGTTGTAGTTGCCGCTGAGCGCCACCTCGGCCCGGGCACCGGCAAAATGGTTCTGCGACGGCTGGGGGCGCGGTCGAAAGATCAGGATGAAGAAGACCTTGTTGCCCCAGTACTTCCCGAACTCCACCTCCGTGTCCGTCAGCGCGGAGCCGGCCAGCGAGCCGCTGGCCACGCCGTAGCCGCCGGACTGGTTGACGGACAGGTAGTCGATGAAACCGATCTGGCGGGAGAGGGCCGACCCGAGATGCGTCGCCACCGTACCCGACAGATAGGTTACGCCCGCGTTGGCCGCGGCCCCCAGTATCGACCCGGCGGCGCCCTGCGCGAACTTCGACTGGCCGGTGGCGAACTCGGAGCTGGGCCGGCCGAAGACGAGGTAGCTGATCAGATCGGACTGGGAGACGCCCTGCTCGTCGCTGCTGAGGGTCACGCGCGGCTGGGCCAGGTCGCCGCTCACCGTCGCGGTGACGTTCAGGGGGTCGGCGTCCACCCGGCGCACCTGGGCCACGGCCTGGATGTCTAGCGTCGGGTTGATCCCCGGCGTGCCGATGAAGTCGACGGTACCACCCCCTCCCTGCTGCACCTCGAAGCGCCTGCCCAGCACGGAATACGACCCGCGCAGCGCCTGCAGCTGGCCCACCATGACGATGTCGCGCCTGGACCGGTCGTAGCGTACGAGGAGCTTGCCGCCGATCTCCACGTTCATGTCCTCGGAGCGGAGCCATGAATCCCGGGGCACCGACAGGTTCACCTCGACACGCAGGTTGTCCATGAACGGGTTGCGGATCGCGGCCAGGAGGGGACGCTCCTCCAGGGACGTGGTGTCCACGACGTCGAAGATGCGCGGGTCGGTGAGGTCCACGACGTCGGCGCTGCGGGCGAACTCCTCGACGAAGAGGTTCGAGTGATCCACGGTGAGATCGCCTTGGACGAACGGCAGGCGGTACGTGCCGCCGAGATGGACCTCGCCCGAGAGGCTCCCGTTGACGTCGCTCCGGTTCACCGCCTCGAAGTTGTGGAAGTCGATCTTGAGGTCCAGGGCCGGGTCACGCACCGGCGCGAGGGTCACAGTCCCGTTCACGGTGGAGCTGCCGTCGCGGGTGTGCCCGGTGAGCGCCACCTGCACCGTACGATCCGGCTTGAGCGTGAGGGTGCCCTCGACGTCGGAGTGTCGGACACCCAGCGCGGCGACGTTCCATCCGGCCCGCCTCAGCCTGAGCACCCCGCTGGGCTCGGGCGTGTCCAGGGTGCCGCCGATGTGGAAGTCCCCGGAGACCGTTCCGGTGACGTTCTGGAGCGAGCTCAGATACCTGAGGGCCACGGAGGCGTCCAGGGAGTCGGCACGGACCCGCACATCCATGGGGCTAGACCCGACGCGCCTCCCCGTCTCGCGCAAGGCCAGGTTCACGGGCACCGATCCCTGAACGTCCAGGACCCGGCGGCCCTGTTCGTCGGCATCGAGCCGGACCTGTGCCAGGCGGTCCCGATAGTGCACCTCGCCGGCCACCCGGGCGAGCGCCAGGTCCTCGAACCGGGGGTCCCGCACCTCGAAGGATCCGTCGATGAGCGGGGACGCGGCCGGACCGGTGAGGCGCACCCCCAGGTCGAGCCGTCCCCCGAGGGCCAGGTCCTCGCGCTGGGCGATCCGGCCCACCCGCTCCAGGTGGAGGCCGCGGGCCTCCACCTGAAAGTCCGAATCCCCCTGCCACGCCAGGGTGCCCTCGGCCGTCAGGTGCATGGGGTCGTTCCCGGGGCGCTCGATATCCAGGTCGTGTACGGTCACCCCCACGCTGTCCCAGGCCAGACGCACGGGTCGCCGGTTCCTCCACGTCAGGGAGTCGAGATGCAGGGTGAGGGTGTCGACTCTCACGCTGCCCGCGCCGTGCCCGAGCGTGAACTCCCCGGCGGCGACGTAGCGCTCGGAGGCGCTTCGCTCCACGTCGGCGCTGGCCCTCCCCGCACGTCCTTTGAGGTCGGCGTCGGCCTGGATGCGGTCATAGTCGCGTCCCAGGGCATCCACCTGTTTCACGTCCACGGTGGCGTGTAGCTCGCGGTCCGTGGAGAGCGCCCGGCGGGCCCAGAATCCGATGTCCCCCTCGCCTACGCTGTCCGTGCCGAAGACCCCTTTCCGCACACTTGCGGAGCCTTCGACGTCCAGAGCCGGAAGGGAGCCCGAGAAGGTGACGCTCCCGTCCAGGGACCCCGACATGGCGACCTCGGCCTTGGTCGGGAGCGTATCCGGGTTCACGCCCTGCATCCTCAGGAACTCGAGCTCGAGGCTGCTCAGACCGTCGCGGGTCCTGACGCTGTCCCCCAGGAAGACCGAGCGCAGCCCCAGGAGGGAGTCGGTGTGGAACATGAGGCGCGCCTCACCGGCGCTGCCGGCGACGAGACCAAGCCCCCCGGAGCCCCACACCCTCATGCCGCCCACGTCGGCATCCAGGGTGTCGACCGTGAGCTGGCCGTCTGCCGCGGACAGCAGGGCCGTCACGGAGTCGACGTGCAGCCCGCCCACCCGGGACGCTACCGCCACCAGGGAGCCGCGTGCCCGGAGAGAGTCCAGGGTGACTCCGCGCCCGTCCAGCGTCAGGCGTCCGGACATCACCGACGGGTCGGGGAGAACCCCCACCACCTCCGAGGCACGCACGCCCTCCAGCCTCGCGCTCAGACGATAGCCCTGGGCCGGAGCCCTGGCGTTCACGGTGCCGTCGAGGCCCAGGGTGCCCTGCCCTACGTGCAGGTCTCCCGTGACGTGAAGCGCGGAGACGGGACCCCGCACGTGCACGGACCCCGAGGCGACGCCCCGCAGGTCCAGCGAGGGCGCCGCCCCTTCGACGAGGGCCAGCGAGAGCGGGGAGAGGTCGCCGTGCACGTCGAGGTTCCAGTTGTTCCGCGTGGACGACCGTCTCACCGAGCCGCCGAGGGCCACCCGCGAATCGGGGAGCGAGTCACCCATGTGCACGATGTTCGCCGTGAAGCGAAGCCCTTCGTCCACCCGCCCCGTCCCCTGTACGGTAGCGCGGCCGGCCCCGTGGACGGCGAGCTTCGGCTGGAGGACGTCGAGGACGTCGAAGCTCAATGGATCGAGGTCCGCGGTGAGCTTCGTGACCCCCGGATCGGATCCGGCCAGGTGCAGCGTGCCGTCGAACGCCAGCGTCGTGGGCGCGCCGCCGTGCCCCACGGGAACCAGCGTGACCCGTCCGGAAGCCGCCAGCGTGTCCAGACGGCCCGAGAAGGTCGCGTGGCCGCTCAGCCACCCGTCCAGAGGAAGGGTGCGCCCGATCCAGGGCTCCAGGCGTCCGAGCACGAGAGGGCGCGCGTCCACGCTCAGGGTGCGCAGCTGCAGGCCTCCATCGTCCACGGTCACGCCACCGTCTACGTCGAGTTGGCTCGCCTCCAGCTCGACGCGCACCTTTCGCAGCTCCACATCGGTGGAGTTGAACGCGGTCACGCCGATGCGGCCGCTCAGGGTTCCGCGGGGGATGCGCGGGTCCAGCCAGTCGAAGTCCGACAGGCTGGCGCCGCCCTCCGTCCGGACGTCCATGGTGAAGCCCCAGGGCCCGGAGTCCCCACTGCGGGGACCCAGCGCCAGCGTGCCCCCCAGCGTGGACCCGGGCAGCTTGATCTGGGCGTCGCCGAGGTGGAAGCCGGCATCCCCCGCCGTGAGGCCGCCCCGCGCGTCGACGACGCGGATGGGCCGGTCCAGCACCGACACCTTCGCCGAGAGCGACGCCAGCCGACCGGCAAGCTTCCGGCCGGCGCTCGGAGTCAGCATCACGTCGCGCAGCTCCAGGGACAGGCTGTCCAAGGCCAAGCGGCGGAGCCGCCCCTTGCCGTCGGGAGAGGGCACGGTGGGTACGTCCTGCGAGACGTCGCCTCCCACCGGGCTGAGGACCTCCACCGTGCCGCCTACCACCCGTACGGACGCCAGGGCGAGACCCAGCGGCGATGCGAGGCTGGCCGCGGCGGAGGAGTCGGGCGCCTGCAGCTGCGCCACGTTCGTGTCGGTGTCCCCGGCCAGGTGCATGATCCTCACGACGGGCCCCCATACGGTCAGCGACCGGATGCGGGGGGCGTGGCGGATGAGGCTGAGCAGCGAGTACCGGACCTGAAGGGAATCGGCCGTCACGGCCGGCCGTCCCGCCGCCGCGCTCATGTGCACGCCCAGGAGTGTGACCCCGCCCAGCAGGTTGCGGCTGTGGATGCCGTCCACCACCAGCTCGCCGGCCAGGGCGCCCCGGACCCGGGAGAGCACGGCGTCCAGCACCAGCCTCTGGCCGCGGTCGGACTTGACGAGCGCGGTGCCGATGCCCCCCACCACGAGGCCGACGGTGAAGAGGGCGAGCAGGAAGGCCCGACCCCAGCGACGACGGGGCCGTTGCGTCCGCTCCTGCGGAGCTTCGGTGTCGTGGGGCTGTTCGGGCGCGTCCATGTCAGAATGCCTGGCCGATGGAGAGGTGGAGCTGGAAGCGGCTCAGCGACCACCTCGCCGTGTTGCCGAAGAGCACGGGCCGCGTCATCACCACCAGGTCCCCGGTCTTCACGTAGTCGATGGTATTGTCGTTCACCTGGAGGCGGCTTCCGGGCTTGTCCGTCGCGGGATCGTAGGGTTGGATCTGCGTGGTCACCACCGACAGCTCCTGGGGCCCCTGGAAACGATATGCAAGATCCACGCGCAACGGCCCGATGGCGCTCAGGTACCGTATCCCGACGCCTGGAGTGATCTGGATGTCCTTGAGCGCGATGGGGTCGTGCTCCGCCCATACCTGCCCGAAATCGCCGAAGACCGCACCCTGCACGGTCGAGGACAGGGGAAAGCGCAGCTCCAGATTGCCCTCGATGACCCGTGTGCCACCGATGGGGCGCGCCACGAAGGCGCCGTCGGCCAACGGGTTGGCGTTGCACGTCTTGTCCATCACCTCCTGGGGCGTGCAGCCGGCACCCTTGTTCGAGACGGGGGCGAGCAGGGTGGCCACGTCGGTGGTGAGCACCCGCGGCCCCAGAGTGCTCTGGGCGAAGCCTCTCACGGAGTTGGCGCCGCCCGCGTAGAGGCGCTTCTGCGGATGAACGATGTCCACCCCCCCCGGGGCCTCCCCCAGGAGCTTCCCGAAGGCGCCGGCCCCCACCCAGCCGGCCCGCACCCGCCCAGCCAGCACCACACGGTCGGTGACTGGCTCGTAGCGCGTGGCCTCACCCACCACGCGGTCGTACACGAAGTTCGAGCCGGTGTAGCGTGCCGCGTGCTCCAGGTCCACCGAGAACGTGTATCCGTGAGACGGGTTCAGGACGCTGTTCGCGGTGCTGCGCGTGAGGTCGATGCCGATGGGTGCCAGCCAGTTCGCTCCCTGCAGCACCGAGATGTCCTGAGGCGTGCACACGAGGAAGTTGGTGCAGATGAGCGCCTCGGCGCCGTCGAGCCGCGACAGCTCCGGACGGTAGGAGATGGTGAGCGGCGTGCGCGGCCCCAGGGCGCGGGTCAGTGAGAACGAGAGCCCTATCGCCCTGCGCACGTACACGTTGGGCAGGCTCTGCCGCTCGGCGGACAGGGATGCCTGGAACGCGTTGCGCGTGGAGAAGATCCAGGGCTGCGAGAAGTCCAGCGAGGCGAGCCAGGTCAGATCCCCGAAGACGCCCGATCCGCTCTGCGGGCACAGCAGATCCCGGAAGTTCTTCGCCAGGATGTTCGACACGCGCCCGCGCACCTGCAGGCGGCGCCCCCCCCCCAGGAAGTCCCGGTGCACCCAGCGCGCGTCCACATCCATGCACTCGGCCGTGCTCCAGCCCGCTCCGGCCCTAACCTGATGGAGGTTCCCCTCCTGGATGGACACGTTGACGGGCACCACGGAATCCGGCACCGCCTGCAGGTCCGGGGTGACGTTGGCGCTGCGCACGATCTGGAGCCCGAAGAGCCGAGCCTGGGCCCGCTGCAACTGGGAGGCGTGGTACAGGTCGCCGGTCCGGAACTGCACCGTATGCAGCACGGTGGACTCCGAGAGGTTCCTGTTGCCCTCCACGGTCACCGGCCCGTAATGGGCTCTGGCTCCCGCCACGACGTCGAAGGTGACGCGGGCGTGGTACGGGTCCGTGCTGGGGATGAACGAGTTCACCAACACCACGGCGTGGGCGTACCCGGTGTTGGCCAGCCGCCAGACGAGGGTATCCCGGGTGGCGTCGGTGGCGATGGTGCTGAAACGGTCTCCGCGCTCCAGGGGAAGGTTCTTCAGCAGCGAGGTCCTCCGGAAGTCCTCCACCCCCTGGAACCCGATGGAGTCCACGAGCACGGGCCTCCCCTCGGTCACGTGAAAGGTGATCCGGACGGTGCTGTCGGGTCGCACGACGGTGGTGGTGTCGATGCGGGCGTCGCGGAAGCCGCGCCACTGGTACCAGATACGGAGCCGCGTCCCGTCCAGGGCGAACTCGTCGGGATACAGGTATGCGCGTCGAAGGGCGAAGTCCCATCCCAGCCAGCAGAAGGGCTCCAGCACGATGGAGCGGCACTCGGTCTGGCGGGTGACGATGGCGCGGGCCAGCGAGTCGGCGGGATAGGCATGGTTCCCCTGGAAGCGAACGGAGGACACCTCCTGTCGACCCGCGGGCCGCGTCTGGGCGCTCAGGGGAGCGGCGCCCGCACAGGCCGTCCCCACGGCCAGCAGCACATACGCCACCGGGAAGCGGCGCATCGGGAACGAGCGCGGGGAGCGCCGCCTCACGCTCCCCCCTCCTTCTCCGGTGCGCTCCCGCCCGGGGGTACCGTGCGGGGCCCCGTCAGCCCGGTGGCTTCCAGGGGCTCCCGGGAGAGGAGGAGCCGGACCAGGTAGAACGTCGCGGCGCCCACCCCCACCGCCACGGCCCCGGCCGCGATGAGAGCACCCGCGTATTCCCGACGACCCGTCGGCCTCCGTATCCAGCGGACGCTCACGAGACGTCCTCCGCGACGCCGGTGTCGACGCGCCACCGCGGAAAGGTCTTGTCCGGGCCCGGGAGGAAGCGGCCGGTCTCGCCGTCGAAGAAGTGGGGCGTGACGGCGACGACGCGGTCGTCCACACGAACCACGAGGAGCCCGTTCCTTCCCGCCTCCGGCCCTCGTCCCCGCGACGAGGCGGTGGTGCCGCACGCCAGCAGGGGAATGCCCGGACGCCGGCGCGGATCCCGTACCAGCGCCCTCGACGTGGTCAGGTGCGTCTGGTGCACATGGCCACCGAGCACCAGGTCCACGCCCATGCCCTCGAAGGCCCGCAAGAGCTCCGCGGCTCCGGGCAGGGGCCGTCCCCCCTCCCGGTCGGGCGTGGCTACGAAGTGGTGGTGGATGACGAGGATGCGCACATCGGTGACGGGCACATCGTCGAGGGCCCGACGGGCGAACGCGAGCTGGCGGGGGTGCAGTCGCCCGCGCACCACGGTCCGACGCGGTGCCGCGGAGTTGAGGGCCACGACCGTGGCCCCGTCCACCCTGATGACGGAGTCCAGCCCCACCCCCAGGAAGCGGTGCCACTGCCGGTAGGGTGTGAGGATGCGCTCCCATATCCGATACAGGGGCACGTCGTGGTTGCCCGGAGTCAGCACCAGCGGTACGTCCACGGCGTCGAGCAGAGCGCGTACCGTGCCGTACTCCCGCGCCTTGGCTCGCTGCGTGAGGTCTCCGGAAACGACGACCAGGTCCGGAGCCAGCTCCCGCGACAGCGCCACGAACGCCGCGGCCACCCGCGGTCGATACGGGCGTCCAGTCTGGAAGTCGGAGCCGTGGAGGATGAGCACGATACCTCTCAGGCCGGAACCGTCTCGCGGTCGTTGGACCGACGGGACGTACGCACCATGCCCGCGACACCCACGGCGATGGCGCCGAGGCTGATGATCTGCGCCAGCGTCAACATCCCGACGAAGCGGTCGTCCTTCGCCCGGAGGAACTCCACCAGGAAGCGCTCGAGGCCCGCGAGGGTGAGCCACAGCATGAAGAGCCACCCCTTCTGCCGGTCGTGGCGGCGCAGCTTCCAGAGCACGAAGAAGATCAGCGTGGACAGCCCGATCTCGAAGAGCTGGGTCGGGTAGACGGGCACGATCTGGCCGTACTTCGCCACGAGATGCGCATCCACCGTGAGGTGGAAGTCCCGCTGGATCGCTTCCACGCTCGTCGGCGGCGTCCCGTGGGGGAATCGGATCCCCAGCCACGAGTCGGTGGGTCGCCCCCAGTCGTCCCCCACGAGAAAGCACCCGACGCGCCCCACCGCGTAGGCGATGGCCAGCGCCGGTGCCACCACGTCGGCCGTCTGCGCAAGGGGTAGCTTCCGTCTGCGGATCTCCCAGATCACGGCGGCCGTGGCCAGCAGGAAGCCGCCGTACCACACCAGGCCGCCCCTGGCGAATATCAGCCCCGCCGGGTCCGTCATGAGCCGGGGGTAGTTGAGCAGGATGTAGTAGACCTTGGCCCCGATGATGCCGCCCACCACCGCCATGAAGACCAGATCCCACGCCTTTTCCGGATCCTCTCCGACGCGCCCCAGCTCGGCTCGGGTCACGTAGCCGGCGGTCACGAAGGCCAGCAGCATCATCACGCCGAAGGAGGTGATGGGTTGTCCCCCCAGGATGGGGAGCCACTGGGGCAGCTTGAAGAGGATGGGATACATGGCGCTCAGCTCATCCCGTTCACGAGACCGGGAAAGGGGAGATCCGGCGCGGCGGTCGTCTCGGGCGGCGAGGTCTGGCCCACGTCGTAGCGAAAGCGGGCCGTGCGCGCGACCATGGCCCCGTTGTCCAGGGAGAGGCGGGGGGATGCGTGGAAGAGACGGCCATGGCGTCCGAGACGGCGGCGCAGCTCATCCCGGAGCGGCCCGTTGGCACTCACGCCGCCGCCCAGCAGCACGCGCTCGCACCCCGTCTCCTCCACGGCCCGCATCGTCTTCGACGCCAGCACGTCCACGGCGGCCGCCTGAAAGCCGGCGGCGATATGCGCTCGCTCCACCCCCAGGGCGCCCTCGCCCTCCACACGCCGCGTGAGCTCCACCACCGCCGTCTTGAGGCCACTGAAGGAGAAGTCGTAGTAGTCGGCGTCGGCGGGCGACTGGCCACCCCGGAGCATGGGTCGGGGCAGCCGGTGTCGGGTGGGATCACCCTCCCGGGCCAGACGCTCGATCTCGGGGCCGCCCGGATACGCGAGTCCCAGCAGCTTCGCCACCTTGTCGAAGGCCTCCCCGGCGGCGTCGTCGCGGGTGCGACCCAGAAGCCGGTAGTGCCCCCACTCCCGGGCGTGCAGCAGCAGCGTGTGCCCACCGGAGACCAGGAGTCCGATGAAGGGCGGATGGGCCTCGGCATCCTCCAGCGACGGCCCGAAGAGGTGGGCCTCCATGTGATGGACCGCCACCAGGGGCCTTCCCAGAGCGTAGGCCACGGCCTTGCTCCAGCACACGCCCACCAGGAGCGCCCCGATGAGCCCGGGTCCCGCCGTCACCCCGAAGAGGTCGATCTCGTCCATGCCGACGCGGGCTTCGGCCAGCGCCTCACGGGCCACCGCGTCGATCTTCTGAAGGTGGGCCCGGGCGGCGAGCTCCGGCACGACGCCCCCGAATACCTTGTGCTCGTCCTGGGAGAGGATGACGTGGCCGAGAATGCGATTGTCACCGTCCAGAACGGCCACCGAGGTCTCGTCGCACGAGGTCTCGACCCCCAGGACGACGGGTCGGGTCGGCACGGCGGACTATCTCCTCCCGGGGTGGCCATCGCCCCCTCCCGCGGGGGCGCGGCGCACCGTGACCATGTCGGTGGCGGGCTGCGCGGACACCAGGCCGGGCACGCCCTCGATCCTCACGGGCACGTGTCGCTCCTCACCCTTCGCCATCCCCTTCACCAGCTCCGACGTCACCCACGCTCCCAGGTCTCCCGCATTCACGGCGTCAACCAGCGTGCGGGCTCCCCGGAGGGTGACGGAGATCGTGTCCGGAGCCACCGAGAGCGTCGGATCGCCGGTGGCGGCCTGCAGCAGGACGGGAACGCCCGAAAGCGTGCGCTCGATCTTCTCCTCGACGCGCACCCCTACCGTGGCGGTGGGTGGGGTGACCCGGCCGCCGCCCAGACCGGTGGTGTCCACCTGGACCTCGAAGACCCCCGACGCGTTCACCCGGCTGAGATCCAGAGGCTTCAGGGGAATGGAATCGAGTCCTTCGACACGGCTCGCCGGTCCGCGGACGCGCACCAGCTGCGGATTGAGGCCGATGGGGCTCGCCAGGGCCAGCCGCTCGGGCAACGCTCCCTTCACCTCCAACGCGAGGGGCACGGCCCGCGACACTGCCGACTCGAATGCGATGTGCACGCTGGGTGGCGTCACCGACTCCACCGAGATGCCCCGGTCGTTACCCAACTCCACCCAGTCGCGGTGGAGGGTCACCGTGGTGTCGTTCGAGCCCACCTCGCCGATGGGGATGCGGACCGCCGTGCCCTCGCGGGCCAGGCGGATGATCTCCCCCGTCGGCCCGCTCAGACGCAGCTCCACCGTACGTGGCTGCGGCGGGCCGGCGAGCGCCCAAGCCGTATCGGTGAGCATGACGTCCACAGGGATGGCCGAGAGCGTCTCGGCGTTTCGTGGCTCCGTCTGGACGAGCGCCCACAGCAACACCGAGAGGCCGAGCGCGGCGAGCTTCAGCCTCCAGTTGTGGATGAGCGCCCGGGGAAGCAACGGTGCCCTCGGTCAGCCGGCAAGCAGGCGGCGTACCAGCGCCCGGTTCTCGGGGGCATCCCAGTTCGTTCCGCCGGCGACCTTGCGGTAGATGATCCCGTCACGGCCGACGATGAAGGTCTCGGGAATCCCGGTGGTCTGGTACAGGTCCTCGATCTTACCCGACGGGTCGTGGAAGATGGGGAACGTGAGGCCGTACTTCTTGGCGAAGGCCGTCAGGTTTCCCCCGGGGTGTCCGTCCGCGTCGAACTTCCCCGGGTTCGCGTCGACGCTCACGGCCATGATCTGGAAGTCCGGATGGTCCTTGAAGGCGTTGTACAGGCGCTCGATGGACGGGACCTCCTTCTTGCACGGGTCGCACCAGGTGGCCCAGATGTTCACCATCACGACCTTGCCGGCGAAGTCGGCGAGAGACACCGTGTCGCCCTTCATGTCGTAAACCGTGAAGTTCGGCGCGCGGGCGCCGGTGGTGACGGCCTGGTAGCTGTCCCTGCCCTTCCAGGCGACGCCCACCACCGCCGCGACGGCGACGATGGCCCAGAAATAGGGGGACCGGACGAGCTTGAACTTCATGGCATGACCTTCGCGTTGAGCACCTTCGCGCCGCCGTACGATGGATCACTGATGCTACGGTGCCCCGTGGCCTTTGTTCCCTGGAGACGACCCCGGCGACGGGCCTCCGGCCCACGGCCGAAAACCCGCATGGAATCTAGGAATCCGACCCTAGGGGAAAAGGCGCGGCGCGCATCCGGCGATCCGGGACGGCGCGCACCCTCCGAGGTCGCGCTCAGAATCGGATGCCGATCCTGAACACGACCGGATGCGAGGGCACGAACTCGTACCGGAGCTCACCGTAGGCCCCCAGCGCCACTCCCTGCAGGTTCACTCCCACCCCCAGCGCCAGGCCGTCGTTGCTGACCGCGGTGGCGGCGCTGTCCGCCTTGGCCCTGCGCACCACCACACCGCCCAGCGCATACGGGTGCAACACCGGGAACGGGAGCGCGAAGTGGACGTCGGCGCCGCCCCCCATGTAGGAGCAGCCCGTGGCGGTGCCGCAGTCGGGCCAGAAGTAGTCTCCCGCCACCATGATGTCCACGGGCAGCGCCGGGAACTTCAGATCGAAGCTGGCTCCCAGCCCGTTGGCGGCTCCGTTCACGGTCTTGCTGGCTCTGGCGACATGGATGCCGAAGTTGACCTGCCCCTGAGCGCCCGGCGCCGCGAACGCGATGGCGGCCGCCGCGAAGAGGGGCGCGAGAGCGAGCACGCGCGGGCTTGGCACACGACGCTTCATCTGATTCTCCTCGGATGTCCGTAGGGGGACAGGACTACCCTCCCCGCCGACCTATCGACAGGCGCACGGCGCTGCCACGCTCCAGCAGGCTGTCGGCAGGCGGTTCCTGCTCTACTACGATGCCCTGGTCGCGGCCGAAGCGAAACACTTCCTGAACCTTGCCCACCACCAGCCCGAGGGAATCCAACACCGCACGGGCCGTGGCTTCGTCCATGCCCAGGACCGACGGCATGGGTACCAGGGGCGGGCCCAGGCTCACCGTGAGCCGGACCTGGCCGGGAAGGGCGACCATGGAGTCGGCGGGCGGGTCCATGGTGATGACCCGGCCGCGCGGCACGTCGGCCGTCGCCGAGTCCACCTTCACCACGAAGCCGCTGGTCTCGAGCACCACACGGGCGCGATCGAGGGTGACCCCGGCCACGTCGGGCACGGCGGCCCGCTGCGGCCCCAGGCTGCGCGTGATCCGGACGGAGGTGCCGGGGAGGGCGAGCTGCCCGGGCAGGGGAGCCTGCCCGAGGATCAGGCCCGACGCCACGGTCGGGTGCCGAAGCGAGTCCACGGCGCCGAGGTGCAGGCCGGCGTCCGCCAGGCGTTGGGCGGCGGTGTCCACCTCCAGACCGCGCAGGTCCGGCACCTGGATGAGGCCCGGGGGCGGCGGCGGCGCAGGGAAGAGAATGCGGGTGGCCACCACGTATGCGCCTCCCCAGCCGACCACGCCCAGCCCGAGCGCCCACAGCACGACGCGGCCCCAGCCCACGCGTCCACGGCCGCCGCGCCGGCCTCCCGCACGGCTCCACCGGGAGGGGGGCTCCTCCTGCGACGCTCCCGCATGCCGCCTCCGGGTCCGCCGGAGCGACCCTCCGAGCTTCACCCCGCTCTCCTCAATCGCGCGGCGAACGCGCCGTCAAAGCCGCTCTTCTGTGGCAGCACCAGCAGGCGGTCGTCGTCGTCCAGGTACTCCCCGGGAACCGTGTCTGTGGTCCGTATGCGGAAGTCCGCATGCCTGCGAAGGAACCCGTCCACCTGTTCCTCGTTTTCCTCCGGCTCGAGAGAACACGTCGAATACACCAGCAGGCCGCCCACAGGCACCAGACTCGCACAGGAGTCGAGGATATCCTGCTGCAGCGGTGCCATCTCACGGATCGAGGCCGGCCCGATGCGCCACCGTCCGTCGGGGTGCCTGCGCAGCGTGCCCGTCCCGGTACAGGGAACGTCCACGATCACCATGGACATCTCGCGAAGTGGAGGTCGACGCGCGTCGGCGACGACGAGCCCCAGCCTGCGGCCGGTGCGCGCCGCGTTGTCTCGAACGATGCGCATGCGCACCTCCGAACGATCCGCGGCCAGAGTATAGGATGCCCGGCACGACAGGGCGAGCGCCTTCCCGCCGGGGGCTGCGCACAGGTCTGCAACCTCCATGCCCGGATCCGGATCGGCGTAGCGAGCCACCAGGCTCGCTCCGGGATCCTGGATGACCGACGGTAGCACACCCACGGCCGTCGCGGGGTCCACGCCGGCGGCGAGACGCACGCACGCGGTCCCCCGCCCCACCGGCTCCGCCCCGACCCCGGCGGCCTCCAGGGCCTCCACCGCCTCCTCCGGCGTCGCCTCCAGGGGCAGGAGGAAGACCCCCGGACGGCTGTTGTCGGCATCCACGAGGGCGTGCACCTCCTCCGGCGTCCAGCGCTCCAGCCAGCGCTCCACCAGCCAACGGGGATGCGAGCCCCACGTCGACAGAAAGCCCGTCGGGTCCACCTCGGGGTCCGGAAAGAGAGCCGGGGCGTCACCGTCGTCCGCGACACCGCGCAGGACCGCGTTCACGAGGCCCGCCGCCCCGGCGCCCACCAGCCCCCGGGCCTGGGCCACCGCCTGCGACACCGCCGCGTAGCGAGGCACCCCCTTCATGTACAGGACCTGGTAGGCGCCCAGCCTGAGGATCTCGTGGACGCCGGGGTCCAGACGCTCGAGACCGCGGTTTACGCGGCGAGCCAGCAGATGGTCCAGGCGTCCGCGCAGACGGGACGTCCCGTAGACCATCTCGTGGACGAAGGCCCGATCGCGGGGGGGGAGCCTCGCCGCGATGCGCCCGAAGGAGACGTCGAGCCTCAGCCCCCGGGCGACCTCCAGCGCCACCCGGAGAGCTGCCGCGCGCGTCTCGGTGACCTGTCCGCCGCCCGTTCTCAGTCCAGCATCCCCGTGACAGGCGAGGAAGGCACCGCGATCTCACGGGACGGCATGCGTCCGGCCAGATAGGCCAGACGCCCGGCGAGGATGGCGTGTCGCATGGCGTGTGCCATGCGTACGGGGTCGTCCGCCGCGGCGAGGGCCGTGTTCATGAGGATGCCGTCCACCCCCTGCTCCATGGTCACACACGCGTCCGAGGCGGTGCCCACTCCGGCGTCGACGATCACCGGGACCTCGAGGCGCCGCTTGATCTCGCGGATGAAGTACGGGTTCACGACGCCGAGACCCGACCCGATGGGGCTCGCCAGCGGCATGACCGCCACGCATCCCGCTTCCTCCAGGCGCAACGCGGTGACGAGGTCGTCGTTGGTGTACGCCATGACCTTGAATCCCTCGGCGGCCAGGGTCCGGGCCGCCTCCAGGGTCGCCGCGACGTCGGGGAGCAGCGTGGTCTGATCGCCGATGACCTCCAGCTTGATCCACTCGTTGAAGCCCGCAGCCCTGGCCAGACGCGCGTAGCGCACGGCGTCTTCGGCGGTGTAGCAACCAGCCGTGTTGGCCAGGAGGAAGAACTCGTCGGGGCTGAGGTGATACAGGATCCCCTCCTCCTTGGTGCGGTCCAGGTCCACGCGTCTCACCGCCACCGTCACCATCTCGGTGCCGGAGGCACGGATGGCCTCCACCATGGTCCGGTTGTCGGCGTACTTGCCCGTCCCCACGATGAGGCGTGATCTGAAGGTGCGCCCGCCGATGACCAGAGGAGCGTCCAGAATCCCGGATTCCTCCACCGTTCCCACCGTTGTCTCCACCGTATCGCCCACGTCGCTCATATCGCTCAACCCCCGCCCACGAAGTGGACGAGCTCGATGGTGTCTCCTTCCCGCACGGGCACGTCGCCGTAGGCTTCCCGTGGCAGGATCTCCCTGTTGAGCTCCACCACCACCAGCGAGGGGTGCAGCTCCAACGACTCGATGAGGGAGTGCACGGTGTGCGCCGAAGCCACCTCCCTCTCCTTGCCGTTCAGGTGAACATGGATGGTCGCATTGTCGCTCATGACGTCTCCCCGCTCCCGGCGCGGTCGCCGCCGTGCGCGGCGGCCAGCGCCTCAAGATACGCCCTCGTGGCCACGGCGGGATCCGGAGCCCGCCACACCCCCCGCACCACCGCCACCCCGTGGGCGCCGGCCGCCGCCAATTCCGCCACCCTCTCCGGCGTGACCCCGCCGATGGCCACCACCGGGGTACCCGCCGCCGCCGCCGTCACCGGCTTCAAGCCCTCGGGCCCGCACCCCTCACGGTCGGGATGGCTGGGCGTCGCGTAGATCGTACCCGTGAAGATCCAGTGCGCGCCCTCCGCCGCCGCCCGGGCCGCCTCGTCGACGGTGTGCGTGGAGACTCCGACGCACCCACCGCCACCGAGAAGGCGGCGCGCCTCGGCCACCGGGAGCGACCTCCCGCCCAGGTGGACGGCGGACAGGCCCACCGCGAGGGCGACGTCCACGCGGTCGTTCACCACCAACAGGGCGCCCGCCGCCCGGGCCGGCCCCACCAAAGACGAGGCGATCTCGTAGAGCCGGCGCCCCGACGTGTGGGGTCCGCGGACGTGCAGCGCCACATCCGCCTCGCCGATGTCCCCGGCGTCCAGAATCGAGCCGGCCACCCGGGCGAAGTCCGCGGACTCCAGCACGCCGTCGTCGGTGACCAGGTGCAGCCAAGGCACGGCGCACATCGTCAGACGAAGCGCTGACCGGCGCTGATCCCCCGCCCGTGGATCCAGTCTGCCGCCGACATGCGCCGCCCTCCCGGCGGCTGCACCTCGTGGAAACGCAGCGCGCCGTCCCCGACGCGCACCACCAGGCGGCCGGCCTCGTCGGCGCACACCACCAGACCGCCGGCCGACGTGCCGACCGGGTCCTCGACGGCTCCACCGTCCTCGGAGCACGCCGGCTCCTGCGAGGGCGGGACCTCGTCGTCCACCACCGAGGGGCGGAACAGCTTCACCGGCACCCCCTCCAGCTCGGACCAGGCACCCGGGACGGCGTCCATGCCACGCACGTGCAGCGCCACCTCGGAAGCCCGCCGGGTCCAGTCGATGCGCGCAGTCGCCCGGTCCACCTTGGGTGCGAAGGTGGCCAGGGCGTCATCCTGCTCCGTCTCCTCGAGCTGGTCCGCGGCCATCAGCTCCAGCGCCTCAAGGAGCGCCTCCGCGCCGAGCTCCGAGAGCCTGACGGACAACTCGGTAGCGGTCTCGTCCGGGAAGATCGGCTCGCGCACCTGGTGCAGGACGGGGCCGGCATCCATGGCCTCCACCATGCGCATGATTGTGACCCCCGTATCCTCGTAGCCCCTGGCGATGGCCCAGTTGACCGGGGCCGCGCCGCGCAGCTCCGGGAGCAGCGACGCGTGCACGTTGACGGAGCCCTGCGCCGGCACGGCCAACACCTCGGGTCGGAGGATGTGGCCGTAGGCCACCACCACCGACAGGTCGGGCGAAAGGGCCCGGATCTCCGCGAGGAAGTCGTCCCCACGGGGCCGCTCCGGGGTGAGCACCGGGAGTCCGAGCTGGAGCGCGACCTGCTTCGTCGGCGAAGGCGTCAGCCGCCGGCCCCGCCCCGCCGGACGATCCGGTCGGGTGACGACACCCACGATCTCGAAGCCCTCGTCATCCAGGATCCTGAGGGAAGGCACCGCGAAGTCCGGCGTGCCCCAGAAGAGGATTCTCACCGCCGAGTCACTTCGCCGACGCGGCCGCTTCGGCCCGGAGCTTCTTCCACTTCTTCATGAGCATGCGCCGCTTCAGGGGAGTCACCCGGTCCGGGAACAGGATCCCGTCCAGGTGGTCCACCTCGTGCTGGAGGACCCGGGCGTAGAGCTCGTCCGCCTCTACCTCCACAGGGTGGCCTTCGGGGTCGTACCCCTCGATGCGCACCGTACGCGCGCGCTCGATGACTTCCTCGAGGCCGGGGATGCTCAGGCATCCTTCGGGCTGCTTGTCCGTGTCCTTGCTGCACCAGGTCACCGTGGGATTCACCAGGGCGACCCGGGCGTCGGGCTCCTCGTCGCGCCTCACATCCACCACGAGCACGCGCCGGGAGACGCCGACCTGCGGTGCCGCGAGCCCGATGCCCTCCGCCTCGTGCATGGTCTCGAACATGTCTCGCACCAGCGCGCGGAGGTCCTCGTCGAAGCGCTCCACCTCCTGCGCCGGTGTGCGCAGGACGGGATCACCCATGAGAACGATCTCCCGCGTGGCCACGCTACGCGTCCTTGGCGTCCTTCGCGCCCTTGGCGTTCACGACCTGGGAGATGTGTCCCCGGTCCACCGTGAGGCGTGTGTTCTCGCCGGTACGGATGGTGAGGCGGCTCTCCTCCGCGTGCACCACCGTCCCGATGATGCCGCCGTTGGTCACCACCTCGTCGCCCTTCTTGATCTCCTTCAGCATCTGCGCGTGGCGCTGCCGCTCCTTGCTCTGCGGCCGGATGAGCAGGAAGTAGAAGATGGCGAAGATGAGGAGCATCTCCGCGAAGAAGATCGTCCCCGCGGATCCACCTTCCCGCGGCACCATGAGCAGAGCCAGAGAGGCTGTCGTCACGTCGAGTCTCCGTTCCCTCGGTTCGTTCTGGTGGCCGGAATCTCGGTGGCCCGGGCCACTTACACCCCAGCCCCGCGATAGCGTTCGAGCCAGTCCCCTCGCCAGGCGCTGAACGACCCGTCGCCTATGCGGCGGCGTGCCTCCTCCACCAGCCCGGTCAGGAACCGGAGGTTGTGGATCGAGATGAGGCGCAGGGCAAGCCATTCACCGGCCACCACCAGATGGCGAAGGTAGGCCCGGTCGTAGCGAGCGCACGTCGCGCAGTCACACGCGGGATCCACGGGCCGCGTGTCCTCCCGGAAACGGGCCGCCTTCAAGTTCACCTGGCCCTCCTCCCACGTCCAGGCAGTGCCGTGGCGCGCATTCCTGGTGGGGGCCACACAGTCGAAGAGGTCGCATCCTCGTGCCACCGCCTCCAGCAGGTCATCGGGGTAACCCACCCCCATGAGATACCGCGGACGGTCGCGGGGGATCTCCCCGTCCAGGAGCTCCAGCGTGCGCCACGTGTCCACCTTGGCCTCGCCCACGGAGAGGCCACCGATCCCGTACCCCACCCAGTCGTCCGTGTCCCGGACGCGCCGTACGTGCTCCCCGCGCAGGTCGTCGAAGACGTTGCCCTGGAGCACCGGGAAGAGTGCCTGGACCCCTTCTCCCTCGCCCTCCAGGGCCCGGAACCGAGCGCGACAGCGTTCCAGCCAGCGTAGGGTACGCTCGTTGGCGGCGTGGGCCTGCCCGTGGTCGGCCCCTCCCGGAACGCATTCGTCGAAGGCCATGACCACGTCGGCGCCGAGGGCGCGCTGGATCTCCATCACGGACTCCGGCGTGAATACGTGGCGGGATCCGTCGATGTGACTCTGGAACACGACGCCGTCGTCGTGCACCTCGCGGATCTGCGCCAGCGAGAACACCTGGTAACCGCCGGAGTCGGTGAGGATGGGCCCGTCCCACCGCATGAAGGCGTGCAGGCCTCCGAGACGCCGAACCAGCTCGTGCCCGGGGCGCAGGTACAGATGATACGTATTGCCCAGCACCATGCGTGCACCCACTCCCGACACCTCGTCCATGGAGAGCCCCTTCACCGTGCCTTGCGTGCCCACGGGCATGAAGGCAGGCGTGGGCACTTCGCCATGGGGGGTCGAAAAGACCCCGCGACGCGCCGAGCCGTCGGTGGCATCCAGCGTGAAAGAGAAATCGGAGGACGTGGAATTCATGGGGTGGGAATGTAGCGCCTGAGCGATGCCCGCGGGGGCGGCACGCCCTCCTGCAGTCGTGATGGTACCGCCGGGCGCCGAGGCACTGTACCATGTGCGCCTGCCCACCGGGACCTGGACGAGAGCCATGACCGAACGCCGCTTCAACGAAGACGAAGTCGCGCTGATCCTCCGCAAGGCCACCGAGACGGGTGCGTCCGCCGCCCAGGGGAGGGACGCGGACGGACTCACCCTGGAGGAACTCAAGAGCATCGGGCGGGAGGTGGGCATCGACGCCAGAGCCATCGAAGCCGCCGCCCGCCACGTCGCCGTGGCACGTGTGCAGGGCAGCGGCGGCTTCTTCGGCATGTCCGTCGCCCCCAGATACGAGGCCACCATCCCCGGAGAGATCCCACGGGAGAAGCTCTCCGACGTGGTGGCGGCCGTCCGCCGCGCCATGGGTCGTCAGGGCGTGGTCCGCGAGGAGTTCGGCGGCCTGGAGTGGCAGGCCAGGGACGCGCTCGGAGGCCGGTACGTTTCCCTCCAGCCCGCCGACGGGAAGACCCACGTCCGGGTCTTCGGCAACTTCCGGGACGGGGTCTTCATCTCCGGGTCCCTGGGCGGAGTGTCGGTCGGTGTGGTGGCAACAGCCGTCGTCGCATCGACCCTCAAGGTCCTGGGCCTCGGGGCGCTCGTGGGCGCGGGCGCGCTGCCCGCGGGATTCGTGGCGGGCGCGTTCGGGGCACGTTTCGTGTGGAAGCGCCTCATCTCCCGGGAGACCCGGGCCCTGGAGCGCACGGCGTCGGAGCTCGAGTGGGCCCTGAAGGAAGCCTCCGGCACCGCTTCCGACGGAGCTGCATCGGAGGGATCCCGATCCGAGGAGCCCGAGGGGTAGCGCGGCACCCGCTGGCGCGGATGCCCCCCGCCCCTTATTGCATATCCCGCCGAACGGGGGGGCGTGCTCCCGTCGGCGAATCGTCAACGGGCGCACGGGGGCGCGGACGTCATCTCGGCCCCCCGGCACCATCGCAGGAGAGATCATGCGCGTCCTCCGTCACTCGGTGTCCTGTCACAGGGCACTCGGCGGTGCGATGGCCGTCCTCGTCGGCCTCGCCTTCGCTGCGCCTCTTCAGGCCCAGTTCCGTAGGAACATGGGCCCCCGGGCCCGACCCGCCGAACCGCTCCACTTCCAGTACATGGGCCCCGAGAGCGCGGGGCGCATTGCTTCCGTGGCGGGTATTCCCGGCGACACCCTCACGTACTATCTGGGGGCCGCATCCGGTGGAGTGTGGAAGACCACCGACGGGGCCCGCACCTTCGAGCCGGTGTTCGACGAGGAACCCGTGCAGGCCATCGGCGCCCTCGCCGTCTCCCCCGCGAACAACGACGTCGTGTGGGCAGGCACGGGCGAGGCGTGGGCCATCCGTGACGCCGACGTCATGGGCGACGGCGTCTACAAGTCCACGGACGGCGGCAAGACATGGACCCACATGGGCCTCGATCAGACCGGTCGCATCGGGCGCATCATCGCCCACCCCACCGACCCGAACACCGCCTACGTGTGCGCCCTGGGACGCACGACGGGCCCGCAGCAGGAGCGCGGCGTGTACCGTACCACCGATGGCGGCGCCACCTGGAAGCGCGTCCTCTTCGTGGACGAGCACACCGGATGCTCGGGTCTGGCCATGGATCCCAACGATCCGAACGTGCTGTTCGCGGGCATGTGGCAGGTGGTCATGCACACCTGGGTCATGTACACCGGCGGTCCCGGAAGCGGCGTCTACATGTCCAGGGACGGCGGCTCGACGTGGAAGCACCTGACGAACGGCTTGCCGAAGGCGCCCGTCGGCAAGATCGACGTCGCGGTGGCGCCCTCGGACTCGAAGCGTGTCTACGCCCTCATCCAGACCGCGGGCCAGGGTTCGCTGTGGCGCTCCGACGACGGCGGCGCCAGCTGGAAGACGGTGAGCTGGAACCGCGACCTCATCGGTCGCGGTGGCTATTACATCCGCGTGGCGGTGAACCCCAAGAACGAGGACGAGGTGCTCGTCGCCAACTCCAGCTTCCATCGCTCCACCGACGGCGGCCACACCTTCCCAATCATCGACCGCGGCTGCGGTGACTGCCACGACATCTGGATGGACCCGCTCAATCCCGACCACTGGGTGATCACCGGTGACGGCGGGGCGGGCATCACCACCGACCACGCACACCGCTTTACCCGTGTCACACTCCCCATCGGCCAGATGTACCACGTGGCCGTGGACGCCCAGGTGCCGTACTGGATCTACAGCAACCGTCAGGACGACGGCACCATGCGGGGACCCAGCGACAGACCGGTGCCGGTGCCCAACGTGCCCTCGTACGCGCCGCAGGGTCGCAGACGCTTCGGAGGACGCGGAGGCTTCGGTGGCTTCGGCGGGGGACGCGGGGGAAGCGCCTGGCAGGGCGGCCTGGGCGGCTGCGAGTCCGGCTTCACGCTGCCCGACAAGACCGATCCGAACATCGTGTGGGCGAGCTGCTACGGAAACACGGTGACCCGCTGGGACGCCACAGTGGGCATCGCCCGCTCCGTCTCTCCGTGGATCCACACCCTCGACTCGCCCCCCGAGGACACGAAGTACCGGTGCCACTGGACTCCGCCCCTGGCCATCGACCCCTTCGACCAGGAGACTGTCTATTACGGATGCCAGGTCATCTTCAAGACATCCGACAAGGGACAGAGCTGGTCGGTGATCAGCCCCGACCTGTCCACGCAGGATTCGTCCCGCATCGCGTTCTCGGGAGGCATCCCCGGGGACACCCGCCACATCCTCGGTGACAATCTCGGGCAGTACTACGGCGAGGTGGTCTTCGCCATCGCGCCCTCGGACATCCGGCGTGGCCTCATCTGGGCCGGGACCAACGACGGCAAGCTCTGGTACACGCCCGACGGCGGCGGCAGCTGGGTGGACGTCACCAAGAACGTGGGCATGCCCGCGTGGGGCACCATCCGCAAGATCCAGCCGTCCCACTTCGACCCCGCCACCGCGTACGTGGCCGTGGACTACCACATGATGGACAACCGCGACCCGTTCATCTACAAGACCACGGATTACGGCAAGACGTGGACGAACATCACCGGCGACCTGCCGAAGGGGGGACCGCTGGACTACGTGATGGCCGTGACCGAGAACCCCGACCGGAAGGGCATGCTGTTCGCGGGGACGGGAGACGGCTTCTACTACTCGATGGACGACGGCGGCCACTGGACGCAGCTCCAGCGCGGGCTGCCGGCGGCGCCCGTCACGTGGATCGTCGTGGAGCCGCGCTATCACGACGTGGTGGTGTCCACCTACGGGCGGGGTCTCTACGTTCTCCGCGACATCACGCGGCTGGAGCAGGCGGACAGCTTCACCGACGCCGCGCGGCCCTTCCTGTATGACCCCCACGACGGCTTCCGGCAGGCACGTACCGGGAATGCGGATTTCCTGTACTGGCTGCCGGCGGGCGACACCGCCGACGTGCACATGCAGATCCTGGACGGCTCCGGAAAGGTCGTGCGCGCCCTTCCCCTGGTGGGCACCACGGGGCTGAACGAGGCCACCTGGAACCTGCAGTTCGACGGCCCGGCCCAGCCGGAGCTGCGCACCGTCGCTCCCTACGATCCGCACATCTGGGAGGAGGCACGCTTCAAGGGCAAGGACACGCGACCGGTCATCCACTGGGGCATCGGAGGCACGCAGACCGCCGGGCCACTGGCGTCGCCTGGAACCTATACGGCACGCTTGATGGTGGGGGGCTCGTCCTTCGAGCATATGTTCCCGGTGATCAAGGACCCCGCCATCAGGACCTCGGAGGCGGATCTGGAGGCCTCCACCGCCGCGCAGGTGCGTATCCGCGACGACATCGACCGGGCGGTGAGCCTCATCAACCGCCTGGAGATCATGCGCAAGCAGGTCCAGGACCTCACCGCGGAGCACAAGGGCGACTCGAGCCTGGAGAGGCCGCTGGCCGCCCTGGGCAGCCAGATGATGGACGTCGAGCTCCGGCTCCTGTCACGTACCACGATGAACTCCGACGACAAGTGGTACGTCGAGTCCTACAAGGTCTACCTGAACCTGGTGTGGCTCTATGGCCAGGTGGGGCTGGGAGCCGGTGATGTCGCGGGCGGCGCCGATCACCGTCCCACGGACGCGTCCATGCAGGTGCTGGCGATGATCGAAGGCCACCTGCAGGAGGCGGAGACGGCGTTCGGGACGCTGGTCCGCACCGACGTTCCGGCGTTCAACAAGAGGATGGCGGGCAAGCTGCCGGCTATCGCCGTCCCCCGATGACCGCCATGGCGTCGCCGTAGGAGTAGAACCGGTACTCGCCGGCGATGGCCGCCGCGTAGGCGGCCATCGTCCGTCGATATCCGGCGAAGGCCGCAACCAGCATCAGCAGCGTGGAGCGCGGCAGGTGGAAGTTGGTGAGTAGGCAATCCACCACCCGGAAGTCGTAGGGCGGCCGGATGAAGAGGCCGGTGGAGCCGGAACCGGCGCGCACCCGGCCGCCCTCGTCCGCCACCGATTCCAGCGTGCGCACGGCGGTGGTGCCCACGGCCCACACCCGTCCACCCGCCGAGCGGGCACGGTTTATGACGTCCGCCGCCGCTTCGGTCACCCTATACCACTCCCTGTGCAGTTTATGCGCTTCCAGATCCTCGACGTCGACCGGCCGGAACGTGCCGACACCGACGTGCAGGGTCACCTCGGCTCGCACGACGCCCTTCGCCTCCAGCTCCTCCAGGATCTCGGGCGTGAAGTGCAGGCCCGCGGTGGGCGCGGCCACGGAGCCGGGAGTGCGCGCGTACACGGTCTGGTAGCGTTCGCGGTCGAGGGGCTCGTCGGGCCTGTCGATGTACGGAGGCAGCGGCACGTGGCCGTGGCGCTCCAGCGCTTCCTCCACCCCGCGCTCCGTCAGCAGGCGGACCAGGCGCCCGCCCCCCGGAACGGAGTCGAGGATCTCCACGGACAGGTCGTCGGCGACCACCACCCGCCGTCCGGGCTTGAGCTTCCCCCCCGGACGCACCAACGCCTCCCAGACATGGTCGTCGGCGACCCCGGGCGCGGGACGCAGCAGCAGGATCTCGGACGGGGCTCCCGTGGGCTTGCGCCCGAGAAGCCGGGCGGGCAGGACCTTGCTCTCGTTCACCACCAGCACGTCCCCGGCCTCGAGGAGGCCGACCACGTCGCGGAAGCGGAGGTGGCGCATCGACTCCTCGTCCGGACCGACGACGAGGAGCCTGCTGTCGTCTCGTCGTTCCACTGGGTATCGCGCGATGCGATGGCCCGGAAGAACGTAATCGTAGTCGGCCACGCGGCTGCCGTCGGGGATGCGTGTCATGCTCGGTGCGGCCCGGCCTGTGACACGTCGGCGGGGCATCGCCGGGCATCCATGGCCCGGCGGCTCGCTCTCATTCCTCCTCGGTGAAGAGGGACGCCTGACCGGCCTCCCTCTCGCCCGCGTCCTTCAGCGTGTATCCGAAGCGCCGGAAGGCTCGGGGAGTGGCCACCCTTCCCTGAGGTGTGCGCATGAGAAAGCCCTCCATGATGAGGAAGGGCTCGTAGACCTCCTCGAGCGTGGTGGGGTCTTCACCCAGGGCCACGGCCAGGGAGTTCAGCCCGACCGGCCCGCCCTCGAACTTCTCGATGATGGTCTTGAGGACACGGGCGTCCATCTCGTCCAGGCCGTACTCGTCCACGTCCAGCATCCTGAGCGCGTCCTGGGCCACCCGTGAGTCGATGACCCCCTGGGCCTTCACCTGCGCGTAGTCGCGCACGCGGCGCAGCAACCTGTTGGCCACCCGCGGGGTCCCGCGGGAGCGCCGCGCGATCTCCAGAGCGCCTTCGTCCGACGCCTCCACGCCCAGGATGTCGGCGCTGCGCCGCACGATGGTGGCCAGCTCCTCCGCCGGGTAGAAGTTCAGGCGCTGGACGATCCCGAAGCGCGCCCTCATGGGCGCGGTGAGGAGGCCGAAGCGGGTGGTGGCTCCCACCAACGTGAAGCGCTCGATGTTCATCGTCATCGTCTGCGCCTTGGGACCATCCGAGAGACGGATCTCGATCCGCCAGTCCTCCATGGCGGGATACAGGAACTCCTCGATGATGGGGCGCAGCCTGTGGATCTCGTCGATGAAGAGGATGTCCCCTTCACGCTGGTTGGTGAGGATCCCCACCAGGTCCGCGGGCTTCTCCAGCACCGGCCCCGACGTGGACTTGAAGTTCACCCCCATCTCCCGGGCGAGGAGCGCCGCAAGCGTGGTCTTTCCCAACCCCGGGGGACCGTGGAAGAGAATGTGGTCGAGAGCCTCCCGCCGCTGCTTGGCCGCCTGGATGGCGATGGACAGCGCCTCGCGGACCTTGGTCTGGCCGATGAACTCCGCCAGGCGCTGTGGCCTGAGCGAGGACTCCGACTGGAGATCCTCGTCCAGCGATGCGGGCGTCGTGATCTGAGTTCGGTCGCTCATGGGGGAGAGAATATGGGGCCGCCGGGGTGTCCGGCGCATGGGCGGCCGGGCCGCGAGGCCCGAGAGTGTACGGCGGGAGTCCCCAGGCAAGGCGCGGTGCGGAGGAGGCGTCGCCGGCGCCGGAGCGGTCGCCCCGGCGCGCCGCGCCGGCGGGCGCGGAGGTGCCTTTCCGACCGCCCCTGAATCCGCCCCGACGGTCGTCGAGGGTTCTCCCCGTTGAAGAATCTACGCCCGTCGTGCGTGTAGTGTCACACACGCCCCATGTAAGTCGTTCATGCCATGGGGCTTACAATGACACGCTACTTGCGTCGTTCTGCCCCGAAGCGCGAAATTCATGTGTCTTCTCAGGAAGGGTGAGGCACACCTCTCCTGAGGCCGTTTCACCCATGTGCCCGTTGCTGGAGGACGACGGGTGACGAACCACCGAGCAAGAATCCATCCAACGGAGGTTCTAATGATTAGATGCAGGGTTCGAAAGAACCTGTTGCCTGGGAGTCTCACACTCCTGGCGGCAGGGCTGCTTACCGCTGCGGTGGCGGGGCTCATCGGCCCCACGCCGGTGGCGGCGCAGACCGGAGCCATCACCGGCACGGTCACGAACAGCCAGACGGGCGAGCCGCTACCGGCGGCACAGGTGAGCGTCGAGGGAACCGGCCTCGGTACGTTGACCCAGCCCAACGGCAAGTTCCTGATCCTGAAGGTGCCGACCGGGAGCTACACGGTGAGTGCGGTCCTCATCGGATACGCGGACGCGTCGGTGCAGGTGACGGTCGCGGACGGTCAGTCCGCGTTGGCGGACCTGAAGATGAAGCCACAGGCGGTGTCGCTGTCGGAGATCGTGGTGACGGGGGTGGCGGGAGCGACCCAGCGCGCGAAGCTGCCGTTCCAGGTGGACCAGGTGCGCGCGTCGGACCTCCCGGTGCCGACGCCGACGGTAGCGACGGCGATCGCGGGTAAGGTGGCCGGCGTGGCGGTGGTGGGCGGCACGGGCCGTCCAGGCACGGCGCCGTCGATCCTGCTGCGCGGTCCCACGAGCATCGACGCCGCCGGTCGGAGCCAGGGCCCGCTCTACGTGGTGGACGGAGTGATCCTGGGCTCGAGCCTGGTGGACCTGGACGCGCTGGACATCAAGAGCATCGAGATCGTGAAGGGTGCCGCGGCGGCATCGCTGTACGGGTCGCGCGCGGCGGCCGGCGTGATCCAGATCCGCACGAAGCGCGGCACGTCCATGGCCGACGGCGTGGTGCACTACACGGTGCGCAGCGAGTACGGTCAGAACCGTCTGCCGAAGGTTCCGTCGGCGCTGCTGGGCAAGTATCAGCCGTACCTGATGGACTCGAACGGCGAGTTCATCGACAGCCAGGGCAACCACTGCGTGTACCTGCTGTGCCAGAACGCTTTGGCGCTGGCGGGGAACGCGGAGTGGGCGGCCCCGGGCGCTACCGGAACGGCGTGGAACACGGTCCAGGACCAGCCATGGCCCGGTAAGACGTACAACCAGGTTGCGCGGTTCTTCAAGACGGGCCAGTACCTGCAGAACTACGCGGCGGCCGAAGGCCGTTCGGGTGCGACGAACTTCAACGTGTCGATCTCGAACCTGAACGACGGGGCGGTGATGCCCGGGGACGTGGCGTTCAACCGCACGAACCTGCGGGTGAACGTGGACCAGGCGGTGGCGGAGAAGGTGCAGGTGCAGGCGAGCGGCTTCTACAGCCGTTCGGAGGCGCCCAACTCGAACGGCCCGATGTTCGCGCTGACGCGCATGCCGGCGGGCGTAAACCTGCTGGCACCGGACCCGTTCGACTCGTCGACGATCGTGATCCAGGCCGACCCGAACAACTCGGAGGCCGCGAACCCGATCTACGAGGCGACGCACCAGACGCACACGAGGACGAATGGTCGGTTCCTGGGGAGCACGAACATCCGGTACTCGCCGACGACGTGGTTCGACATCGACGCCAACGGGAGCTATGACCGGCTCGACCAGGACGCCCTCACCCTGTACCCGAAGGGGTACCGGACCACGCGGCCCAGCGCACAGTACAACAACGGCTACATCGCGAAGTCGCGGAACCGGACGGAGGCGTCGAACGCCAGCGTGACGGCGACGATGCGCCGGACCATGATGAGCAACGTCCACACGACGACGACGCTGCGGTACCTGTACGAGGACGACGAGTACATCGGCTACAACACCAACAGCTACGACTTCGCGGTTGCGGGCGTGCCGACGCTGTCGAACACGGACCAGACGAACGCGCGGGCGGGCTCGAGCCAGACGTCGATCAAGGCGGACGGGTACTTCCTGGACGAGATGGTCGACATCAACAGCAAGTACGAGCTCGACGCGCTGATCCGGAACGACGGGAGCTCGCTGTTCGGGTCCGCCGAGCGGCGGCAGTGGTACTACCGTGTCGCGGGCGCGTGGCGGCTGACGCAGGAGCCGTGGTTCCACATCAACGGCCTGAACGAGCTGAAGCTGCACTACGCGCTGGGCACGGCGGGCAATCGTCCGAACTTCAGCGCGCAGTACGAGACGTACAGCGTGAGCGGCGGGCGTGTGACGCCGGTGAACCTGGGCAACAAGAACCTGAAGCCCGAGTTCTCGACGCAGCAGGAGGCGGGTCTCGACGCGGTGATGTGGAACAACCGCGTGACGCTGAACCTGACGTACGCCTATACGAACACGACGAACCAGATTCTGTCGGTGCCGCAGCCGGCGTACACGGGCTTCTCGACGCAGGTTCGGAACGCCGGGACGCTGGCGAGCAAGTCGTACGAGGCGACGGTGGACGTGAACCTGATCCAGCGCGACAACCTGAACTGGTCGGTGAAGGCGCTGTTCAGCAAGAACGTCTCGACGATCACGGCGCTGAACGTGCCCCCGTTCACCTATGGCATTCCCTCGATGCAGGGCCTGGGAACGATCTTCTATGCCCGTCCGAACGAGAAGTACGGGACGTTCTACGGCGAGAAGGCCGCGCGCAGCTGCGCGGACCTGCCCACGGACGTGCAGGGCAACTGTAACGAGTTCGTGGTGAACAACGATGGGTTCCTGGTGTGGGTCGGTCAGGGCGGCAGCCTCGCCGACAACGCCTGGGGCACGAGCTCGGACGTGAAGGTCCGCGGCTCCAGCGTGCCGTGGGGCACCGTGTTCGCGGGTGAGTGCACGGACCCGTCGACGAACGAGCGTACGCTGTACTGCCCGGTGGGCAACAGCACGCCGAACTACGACCTGAACTTCCAGACGAACCTGCGCTGGAAGGGGATCAACTTCTACGCGCTGGTGACGCACAGCTCGGGCTTCGACATCTACAACCAGCCGCTGCAGTGGGCGGTGTTCGCCAGCACGGCTGGGATCTTCGACCAGGCGGGCATTCCGGCGGCACAGCAGAAGCCGATTCAGTACTTCCTGCAGCAGTACAGCGGGCTGGGCGGGCTGCAGCCGAGCGACGTGTTCGTGGAGAACGGAACGTACACGAAGATCAGCGAGGTGTCGGCGAGCTACCGGTTCAACGCAGCTCAGCTCGCGGGGATCCCGGGACTCGAGCACTTCGACGGGATCGGCGTGACGGTGGATGCGCAGAACCTGTACACGTGGACGAACTACCGCGGCTTCGATCCCCAGATCGGCCTGAGCGGTGGTGACACCGGGTCCGCCGTGATCGCGCGTGTGGAAGGGTATCAGTACCCGCTGTTCCGCACGATCTCGGCGACCGTCAGCCTGATCTTCTGAGGAGCGGAGCCATGAGACATACAATCAAGTACCTCGTGGTTGGTGCGACGCTGCTCCTCGGAGCAGGGGCGTGCGCCAACCTGGACGTGGTGAACCAGAACCAGGCCGACGCGGCCCGCGCTCTGAAGACACCGGGTGACGTGGAGTCGCTCATCGCGGGCGCCTACAACACCTGGTTCAACGGTGGCTACGACTATTACGGCCCCGGATCATTTCTCTCCAACCAGGCGTTCCAGCACGCGGCGCCGTGGGCGAACTTCGGCATGGAGTTCTACGGCCGGATTCCGCGTCAGCCCATCATCAACGACGCCGCCGACCAGAACTACGAAGACTTCACGCGGGTCTGGTACTACTCGTACCGGGCCATCGCGGCGGTGTCGGACGGGCTGCGCTCGCTGCAGGATCCCAACATCGCCACCACCCTGGGAGCCAACAACGTGCTCCGGGACCAGGCGTACGGGTACTTCGTGCTGGGTGTGGCCCACGCGTCGCTGGCGGTGCTGTACGACCAGGCGTTCGTCGTCGACGAGACGACGGATGTGCTCCAGCCGCAGACGGCCCAGTCGTACGCCGACGTGATGACCGCGGCCATGGGCTACTTCGACAAGGCCATCCAGTTATGCGGCCAGGGTACCTTCACGGTCCCCGAGAGCTGGACCGCCACGAAAGGCGGCATCAGCAACACCCTGCTGGCGCAGATCGCGCACTCGGAGAAGGCACGCTATCTGGCCGCGGTGGCGCGTACGCCCGCCGAGCGCCAGGCCGTCGACTGGAACGCGGTCATCAGCAACGTCGACGCCGGCATCACGGACACCTGGGCACCGTACATGGATTACAACAACAACTGGCACCAGGCGACGCTGGACATCGACACGTACACAGGGTGGTCGGAGATGCCCTATTGGGTCTACGGCATGGCCGACCAGTCGGGGAGCTACCAACGCTGGCTGGCCCAGCCCATCCCCGACAAGAGCCCGAACCCGTCCGACGGTGACATCGTCATCGTCACCCCGGACAACAGGTTCCCGCAAGGGAACACCATCGCCATCCAGCGCGACACCGCGGCCGACGGCAGCCAGATCAATGCCGGCCGCTACTTCAGCGCCCCATCGGACATCGGTGGCGTGTGGGCACACCCCGAGCGCGGGACCTGGCGCTGGTCGTACTATTGGGAACAGCGCTTCGCGGACAACTACAACATCACGATGGCGGAGGACCTCCCCGAGATCCCGATGACGGAGATGAACCTGCTCAAGGCCGAGGGCCTGTACAACACGGGCGACATGGCCGGAGCGGCGACGCTCATCAACCTGACGCGCACGGCGGCGGGACTCAACGCCACCGACGCGGCGGGCACCAACACGAGCTGTGTGCCCAAGCTGCCCGACGGCTCGTGCGGGGGCCTCTTCGAGATGCTCAAGTGGGAGAAGCGCATGGAGGTCCAGTTCTTCGGTCTCTTCGGCGCGCCCTGGTGGTTCGACTCCCGCGGATGGGGTGATCTGTTCAAGAACACCCCGCTGCAGTTCCCCGTCCCATGCAAGGAGCTTCAGACGCTGCAGATCCTGCCGTGCTACACCTTCGGCGGATCGGGTGGTGATATGTCGGCACCCACCAGCAGCTACGCCTATCCCGGGGAGGCCGCCACAGGCTGATCCGAGCTGAGCTCCGGATGACCCTCGCTCGCGCGAGGGTCGCACGACTGGGGGGCGCGGTCTTCGGACCGCGCCCCCTTCTTTCGTGGAAGCTCCGGTTCGTCGAAGCTACTACCGACGTCGTCGCCGCAAGGTCTACGAGGGCACGACATCCGCCGCCAGCGCCGCCGCTGGCGCCTCCCTGAGGCGATTCCGACAGGCTCCTGGCCGATGGCCTACATCCGTAGTGCATCCAGAGGGCGAAAACCCTTCTGCCGCATGACTGATCACGGTTCTGCCGTGGGCCGGAGAATATCACTTTGCAGTCCGAAATACGTGCTGTGATAACTACGGATGTAAGGCAACCCCTTGCGCTCCGCGTCAGCACCCCGGAATAGTGGCTCCGTAAGCCGGGCAGGGCGAGGCACACCTGCCCCGGCATTTGATCGTATTCCAACCCCCCGTCGCTAAGGGACGACGCGGAACGCAGCAGCGGAGCCAAGCCATCCAACGGAGGTTCTGATGACGACAAGAGAGGTTCGAAAGGACCGCCTGGCCGCGAGATTCGCATTCGTGACCGTGGGGCTCTTCGCCGCCCTGACCGTGGCCCTATGGGTCCCGACGGCGGTGGCGGCGCAGACCGGAGCCATCACCGGCACGGTCACGAACAGCCAGACGGGCGATCCGCTACCGGCGGCACAGGTGAGCGTCGAGGGAACCGGCCTCGGCGCTTTGACACAACCCAACGGTAAGTTCCTGATCCTGAAGGTGCCGACCGGGACCTACACGGTGAGGGCGGTCCTCATCGGATACGCGGACGCGTCGGTGCAGGTGGCGGTCGCGAACGGTGAGTCCGCGGTGGCGGACCTGAAGATGAAGCCAGAGGCGGTGTCGCTGTCGGAGATCGTGGTGACGGGGGTGGCGGGGGCGACACAGCGTGCGAAGCTGCCGTTCCAGGTGGACCAGGTGCGCGCGTCGGACCTGCCGGTGCCGACGCCGACGGTATCGACGGCGATCGCGGGTAAGGTGGCCGGCGTGGCGGTGGTGGGCGGCACGGGCCGTCCAGGCACGGCGCCGTCGATCCTGCTGCGCGGTCCCACGAGCATCGACGCCGCCGGTCGCGGCCAGGGCCCGCTCTACGTGGTGGACGGAGTGATCCTGGGCTCGAGCCTGGTGGACCTGGACGCGCTGGACATCAAGAGCATCGAGATCGTGAAGGGTGCCGCGGCGGCATCGCTGTACGGGTCGCGCGCGGCGGCCGGCGTGATCCAGATCCGCACGAAGCGCGGCACGTCCATGGCCGACGGCGTGGTGCACTACACGGTGCGCAGCGAGTACGGTCAGAACCGTCTGCCGAAGGTTCCGTCGGCGCTGCTGGGCAAGTACCAGCCGTACCTGACGGATTCGAACGGGCTGTTCATCGACAGCAAGGGCAACCACTGCGTGTACCTGCTGTGCCAGAACGCGCTGACGTTGGCGCAGAACGCGGCATGGGCCGGAACGGACCCAAACGTTGGTGCCGAGTGGGTGACGGTCCAGGACCAGCCATGGCCCGGTAAGACGTACAACCAGGTTGCGCGGTTCTTCAAGACGGGCCAGTACCTGCAGAACTACGTGGCCGCCGAGGGTCGTTCGGGCGCCACGAACTTCAACGTGTCGATCTCGAACCTGCAGGACGGGGCGGTGATGCCCGGGGACGTGGCGTTCAACCGCACGAACCTGCGGGTGAACGTGGACCAGGCAGTGGCGGAGAAGGTGCAGGTGCAGGCGAGCGGCTTCTACAGCCGTTCGGAGGCGCCCAACTCGAACGGTCCGATGTTCGAGCTGACGCGCATGCCGGCGGGCACGGACCTGCTGGCACCGGACCCGTTCGACTCGTCGACGATCGTGATCCAGGCCGACCCGAACAACAACGAGGCCGAGAACCCGATCTACGAGGCGACGCACCAGACGCATACGAGGACGAATGGTCGGTTCCTGGGGAGCACGAACATCCGGTACTCGCCGACGACGTGGCTCGACATCGACGCCAACGGAAGCTACGACCGGCTGGACGCGGACGCCCTCACCCTGTACCCGAAGGGGTACCGGACCACGGAGGCGGACGCGACCTACAACAACGGCTATATCAGCAAGTCGCGGAACCGGACCGAGGCGTCGAACGCCAGCGTGACGGCGACGGTCCGCCGGACCGTGATGAACAACGTCCACACGACGACGACGCTGCGGTACCTGTACGAGGACGACGAGTACATCGGCTACAACACCAGCAGCTACGACTTCGCGGTTGCGGGCGTGCCGACGCTGTCGAACACGGACCAGACGAACGCGCGGGCGGGCTCGAGCCAGACGTCGATCAAGGCGGACGGGTACTTCCTGGACGAGATGGTCGACATCAACAGCAAGTACGAGCTCGACGCGCTGATCCGGAACGACGGGAGCTCGCTGTTCGGGTCCGCCGAGCGGCGGCAGTGGTACTACCGTGTCGCGGGCGCGTGGCGGCTGACGCAGGAGCCGTGGTTCCACATCAACGGCCTGAACGAGCTGAAGCTGCACTACGCGCTGGGCACGGCGGGCAATCGTCCGAACTTCAGCGCGCAGTACGAGACGTACAGCGTGAGCGGCGGGCGTGTGACGCCGGTGAACCTGGGCAACAAGAACCTGAAGCCCGAGTTCTCGACGCAGCAGGAGGCGGGTCTCGACGCGGTGATGTGGAACAACCGCGTGACGCTGAACCTGACGTACGCCTATACGAACACGACGAACCAGATTCTGTCGGTGCCGCAGCCGGCGTACACGGGCTTCTCGACGCAGGTTCGGAACGCCGGGACGCTGGCGAGCAAGTCGTACGAGGCGACGGTGGACGTGAACCTGATCCAGCGCGACAACCTGAACTGGTCGGTGAAGGCGCTGTTCAGCAAGAACGTCTCGACGATCACGGCGCTGAACGTGCCCCCGTTCACGTACGGGGTGGGCGGCCAGGGCCTGGGAACGATCTTCTATGCCCGTCCGAACGAGAAGTACGGGACGTTCTACGGCGAGAAGGCCGCGCGCAGCTGCGCGGACCTGCCCACGGACGTGCAGGCCAACTGCAACGAGTTCGTGGTGAACAACGACGGGTTCCTGGTGTGGGTCGGTCAGGGCGGCAGCCTCGCCGACAACAAGTGGGGCACGGACTCGGACGTGAACGTCCGTGGCGCCCCCGTGAAGTGGGGCACCGTGTTCGCGGGTGAGTGCACGGACCGGTCGACCAACGAGCGTACGCTGTACTGCCCGGTGGGCAACAGCACGCCGAACTACGACCTGAACTTCCAGACGAACGTGCGCTGGAAGGGGATCAACTTCTACGCGCTGGTGACGCACAGCTCGGGCTTCGACATCTACAACCAGCCGCTGCAGTGGGCGGTGTTCGCCAGCACGGCCGGGATCTTCGACCAGGCGGGCATCCCGGCGGCACAGCAGAAGCCGATTCAGTACTTCCTGCAGCAGTACAGCGGGCTGGGCGGGCTGGCTCCGAGCGACATCTTCGTGGAGAACGGAACGTACACGAAGATCAGCGAGGTGTCGGCAAGCTACCGGTTCAACGCAGCTCAGCTCGCGGGGATCCCGGGACTCGAGCACTTCGACGGGATCGGCGTGACGGTGGATGCGCAGAACCTGTACACGTGGACGAACTACCGCGGCTTCGACCCCCAGATCGGCCTGAGCGGTGGTGACACCGGGTCCGCCGTGATCGCACGTGTGGAAGGGTACCAGTACCCGCTGTTCCGCACGATCTCGGCCACCGTCAGCCTGATCTTCTGAGGAGCGGAGCCATGAGACACACAATCAAGTACCTCGTGGTTGGTGCGGCGCTGCTCCTCGGAGCAGGGGCGTGCGCCAACCTGGACGTGGTGAACCAGAACAACGCCGACGCGGCCCGCGCTCTGGCGACGCCGGGTGACGTGGAGTCCCTCATCGGGGGTGCCTATAACACCTGGTTCAGCGCCGCCTACGATTACAGCGGCCCCGGCATGTTCCTTTCCAACCAGTCGTTCCAGCACAATGCGCCGTGGGCGAACGCGGCCATGGAGTTCTACGGCCGGATTCCGCGTCAGCCCATCATCAACGACGCGGCCGACCAGTACTACGTCAACTTCACGGAGGTCTGGTACTACTCGTACCGGGCCATCGCGGCGGTGTCCAACGGCATGAAGTCGCTGGAGGATCCGAACATCGCCAGCGTCCTGGGAGCCAACAACGTGCTCCGGGACCAGGCGTACGGGTACTTCATGCTGGGCCTGGCTCACGCGTCGCTGGCGGCGCTGTACGACCAGGCGTTCGTCGTCGACGAGACGACGGACATAACCCAGCCGCAGACCGCCCAGCCGTACACGGACGTGATGGCCGCGGCCATGGGCTACTTCGACAAGGCCATCGCGCTGTGCGGTCAGGGTACCTTCACGCTTCCGTACAGCTGGATGCAGAGCGACATGGATAACACGCTGCTGGCGCAGATCGCGCACTCGGAGAAGGCGCGCTACCTGGCCGCGGTGGCACGTACGCCCGCCGAGCGCCAGGCCGTCGACTGGAACGCGGTCATCAGCAACGTCGACGCCGGCATCACGGACACGTGGGCGCAGGACATGGACGGCAACAACGGCTGGGCCAACTGGGCCCTGTTCTATGGGTCCCGGGCCGGCTGGTCGGAGGTCTCGTACTGGATGTACGGCATGGCGGACCAGTCGGGGAACTACCAGCGCTGGCTGGCCCAGCCGCTGGCCAACAAGCTCCCGAACCCGTCCGACGGTGACATCGTCATCATTACCCCGGACACGCGCTTCCCGCAGGGAGCCGACATCACCACCCAGCGCGACAGCGCGGGGTTCTTCCCCAACGGCGATACCGCCCTCGCGACGCCACCGGACATCGGCGGCGTGTGGGCGCACCCCGAGCGGGGCCAGTGGCGTTGGTCCTGGTACCGCAACGAGTGGCCCGTTCGCACCTACGACGCCTCCCGCACCGGGGACGTTCCCGAGATCCCCATGGACGAGATGAACCTGCTCAAGGCCGAGGGCCTGTACAACCAGGGCGACATGGCCGGAGCGGCGGCGATCGTCAACCAGACCCGTACGTTGAACGGGCTCAACGCCACGGACGCCAACGGCACCAACACGAGCTGCGTGCCCAAGCTGCCCGACGGCTCGTGCGGCGATCTCTGGGAGATGCTCAAGTGGGAGAAGCGCCTGCAGATCCAGTGGAAGGGTCTGTTCACGGCTCCCTGGTGGTTCGACTCACGCGGATGGGGCGACCTGTGGGTGAACACGCCCCTGCAGTTCCCCGTCCCGTGCAAGGAGCTCCAGACGCTGCAGATCCTGCCGTGCTACTCCTTCGGTGGAGCCGGCGGCGACATGGCGGCGCCCATCAGCACTTACCACTTCCCTCCGGAGAGCTGATGCGGAACGACACGCGATAGCCTCGAGATCCTCGAGGTGACGCAACAGGGGGCGCGGTCCTGAGGACCGCGCCCCCTTCTTTCGTCCTCTTTTGTCTTCCGGGTTTCGTTCCGACGGAACGTCGGGACGGACTCAGCCCGTGAGCGAAGCCAGGAACGAGGGCAGCTTCACCGGCGTGACGAATCCCGTGCTCGGCTTGCTCGTGCTCGTGGAGTCGCCCGGCTGCGGGATCGTCGGAAGCGTCGGGTTGGAGCAAGCCGCCACGGCAGCCACCCCCGCAATGAGGATCCAGCGTTTCCACTTCATGGGCCTTCCTCCGTCCGGTGGCCGACCTCGCTGGTCGAGCAGACCCTCTCGACGCACAACATACAACCTACCGATTTGTACCGACAGGTCCTCGCAGGGGTTCCATGCCATTCCGTAAGTCCTTTACCCATACTCACTTGGTCTGTTTCAGCACCCCGCAGGCCACCACCTGCTCGGTCCCCCCCGTGGAGACCTGGAGGATCCGGGCGGCGTAGCTCTCGCCAGACGTTAACTCCCCCGGGAGGGTCGCGTTGGCGTCGGCGGTGCCCGTGGCAGCGGCCACCAGAACCGGATAGGCGGCCCGCCCGCCCACCAACGTCCCCTCGGAGCCGCAATCCCCCTCCGCCATGCGCCACTCGTACGTGACGCCGGACTCGCCGAGCCTCAAGTCCATCGACGCTTTGGTGGCGCCGGCCTGGGACACCACGCCCAACGTCCCTTCGACGGTGCTGGGAGGCACGGCGCTGACGTTCGCCGACCAGAGGGTGGGACCCGGCAGGATCGTCGGGGAACACGAGGCGACTCCCCCCACCAGGAGAAGAGTGCGCAGAAGAGACAAGCGGGTTGCCCGCGGGCTGCGGACCGAACAAAGTTGTGAGGTCATGGCGAGGCCCCTGAAGATCGCAGACGACTGCCAACTGGTAATCTGGCTGCTGGACACTCGTATGAAAAGCCGTGACATTACTCCGTATCCTTCGCCCGCCCAAGGACTTACCTTCCACCCCATGACAAGTCGGGATGTTATGCGACTCCTCGCGCTCCGCCCGCTGGTCGTCTTCACCCTGTCTCTTCTCTGGGGCGTCTCCTCCGGTGCCGTTCCCGCGACGGGACAGGCCCCCTCGTGGTCCCGCTTCGGGATCGGTTATGTGGCCGATGCTCCGGAAATGCTGACCGGCGCGGGCGCCTATTTCCTCCTACCCGGCCCGCTGCGCGGATGGGGCCTGTACGTCGACGCCAAGTTCGACGTCAACAGCCCCGCCCACGACCCCTATTTCCTGCACGACTCGACGTCCCTGCAGGTTCAGGACACCGTGGCCAACGTCGAGTACCAGTACAGCACGAACAGCTGGCAGGGATTCAACGTCGCCGTGGTGCGCCCCATCACAACCGCCTTCATGGCGTACGTGGGCACCGGATACGCCAAGGAGCGGAGGTACGATCACTTCAGGGATCCCTCCCAGACGGTCGGGCAGCTCGGCCTGTTCTGGGCCCAGGATACGAGAGCGACGAAGACGACGATGAATTTCATGTTCGGAGGCTTTCTCCGAATGAGCCGGTACCTCACCTTCCAGACCGGCTTCGAGACCAGGCCGGTGGGGTTGACCGTGGGCGGCTGGCTGAAGTTCCCTCCCCGATAGCAGGAAGATCTGCAGTACGCACCGCATCATCTCAGAACGAGGTGGCTCCATGAAGGCTCTCTACAGACACGGGTACCTGCTCGTGGCGGCGGCGGTCGTGATGCTCGGCGGGTGTGCAAGCGCAGGGCCCACCAAGAGCGGCGGCAATCCGGATGTGCTCACGCGCGAGGAGATCATGAGCGTGCAAGGCGTGACCAGCCTCTACGACGTGGTCCAGCGCCTGCGGCCTCGATGGCTCACCGTCCGCGCGCCGGATCGGGGCTTCAACGTCGATGCGAACACCCAGATCGCCGTCTACGAGAATCAGACGTACCTCGGCGACATCTCGGTGCTCCGCCAGCTCCAGCCGGGCATGGCGTACCAGCTGAAGTGGTTGAACGGCACCACGGCCCAGAACACCCTCTCCGGGGCATCGCCTGGCATGAACCTGGCGGGCGCCATCATCATGTCGACCCGCGCGCCCAAAGGCGGCGGCGGCGAGTAGCGTTTCCTGGAGCGAACGGCCGAGAGGCAACCCAACGAAAGACGGCCGGGGCAGGAGCGTCTTCGCCGGTCGCCTCTCGGCCGCGTTGGTGCCGGGGTCGGCGCCCCGGGCGGAGGCGGGTGAGCCTCCACCTCCGGATCAGCGGTAGGAAAGGGCCTTCCGGGTGAGCTCCTCCGCGGTCGCCGCCCCTTCCTCCAGGGCCCGCCGGACGGCATGGTCGGCGTCGGCGAAGGAGTAGCCCAGAGCCACCAGCGCCTGCACCGCGTCCTGGGCGCTGGCACCGGCGGGAGCCCCAGGTACGCCCGGCTCGGCCAGAGCCAGGTCCGCCACCTTGTCGGCCAGCTCCACCACCAGCTTCTCGGCCTTCTTGCGGCCGACGCCGCTCACCTGCTGGAGGGCCGCCAGGTCCTTCTCCACCAAGGCCCGGGCCAGGCGCACCGCCGAGTAGGTGCTCATGAGCTTGAGCGCCAGGCTCGCTCCCACGCCATTCGCCGTGAGGAGACGCCGGAACATGGTTCGCTCGACCTCGTCGATGAAGCCGTAGAGCGCGCTGGAGCTGTCGGTCACCACCTGGACCGTGCGCACCTCCACCGCGTCTCCCGGGCGGGGTAGCCTCTGGAGCGCCGTGAGCGGAACGGCGAGCTCGTAGACGACACCCGCGGCGGTCTCCACCTCGATCCCGTCGGGATCGCGGGTGAGGAGGATCCCCTTCAGCCGTGAGATCATCGGGGGAAGCTCCCCACCAGGCAGTGGCAGAGGGCTGCCGCCACGCCGTCCGCGGCGTCGGCGGGAGCCGGAGCCTCCTTCAGTCGAAGCTGCTGCTGCACCATGAAGCCCACCTGATCCTTCGTCGCGTTCCCGGTGCCCACCACGGCGCTCTTGATCTCCCGGGGGGCGTACTCCGCGATGGGAAGGTCGCGCAGCGCGGCGGCCAGCAGGATGGCGCCCCGGGCATGTCCCAGCGTCAGGGCGCTGCGCGCGTTCTTGCCCTGGAAGACGTCTTCCACCGCCACGGCGAAGGGCCTGTGCCGGTCGATGAGCGCCTCTACTTCCAGGTAGATCTCACGGATGCGTCTGGCAAGCGGTTCCCCCGCCGACGTGCGGATGACACCGCACTCCACCAGCGAAACCGAGCCGCCGCTCAGGCGGGTGACGACGCCGTAGCCGGTGATCGCCGTCCCCGGGTCGATGCCCAGGACCCGGACCTCGGCGGGAGACGTCACATCGACGCGGCGAGGACGTCCTCGTCGATATCGGCGTTGGAGTGGACCTTCTGCACGTCGTCCAGCTCCTCGATGGCGTCCAGGAGCCGGAGGAGCTTCTCGGCCTCCTTCCCCGCCACCGCCACCTCGTTCTTGGCGATCATGGTGAGCTCCGCCGACGAGATGTCGATCCCCTTGGCCCTCACGCCCTCCTGGAGGGCGTTGAAGTCGGCGGCGTCGCCGGTGATCACGAACTCGTCGTCGTGCCGGCTGACGTCCTCGGCGCCCGCCTCGAGGGCCGCCTCGAACACCGCTTCTTCGGTGTAGCGGGCCGCGTCGATCACCACCTGCCCCTTGCGCTCGAACTGCCACGCCACCGACCCCGTGGTGCCCAGCGTCCCGAAGTTCCGGGTCAGGGCATGGCGAACGTCCGCCACGGTTCGGTTGGGGTTGTCGGTGAGGGTCTCGATGAAGAGAGCGACGCCCCCCGGACCGTACCCCTCGTACGTGACCTCCTCGTAGCTCACGCCCTCCAGCTCACCGGTGCCCTTCTTGATGGCGCGGTCGATGTTGTCGGCGGGCATGTTGGCGGCCTTGGCGGTGTCCACGGCCAGCCTGAGTCGGGGGTTGAAGTCCGGGTTGCCGCCGCCGCTGCGCGCGGCCACGGTGATCTCGCGGATGAGCTTGGTGAAATGGGCGCCCCGCTTGGCGTCCACCACCGCCTTCTTGCGCTTGATCTGAGCCCACTTGCTGTGTCCGGACACGTTCTTCCCCCCTGGACGGTCTTCCGAGGATGACGAAAGCTAAGGGGCCTCCGCACCCATAGGGTAGGCCTCGGATGGGGGGCTCGCGAGGCGGATGGGGCGCTGCGCCGCCACGGTCCACGCCCTCCCGCCGTGCATCCGCCAGTACCCGGGGAAGGTGCGGCCCCCCGGCACCTCCACCGCCAGGTGCCGCCAGACGGACGGGTCCGCCCCGGCCGCCTCCACCGCCTCCACCTCCACCGAGCGTGTGTCCAGCCTCAACCCCTCCCCGAGCGCCTTCAGCGCCGATTCCTTGGCGCTCCAGAGCAGGTTCGCGCGCGCGTCGCGCAGGGAGCCCCCGGCCTCGATCCAGAGCGCCTCGGCTTCGGTGAAGTAATCGGCGACGAAGGCATCGCTTCGGGCCTCGACGGTCTCCACGTCACACCCCAGCCCCAGAGAGCCGGCGGCGGCGGCCGCGAAGCCGACGCCGCCGGAGTGGCTGAGGGACACCGTCACGGGCGTCGCCTCCCCGGACAGGATCCGCACCGAAGGCGCTCCCGAGGGGGCCGCGAGCACTTCGATCTCCCCCGGGACTGCCGCGTCCGGCGCCAGCGCGGCACGCACCGCGCTTTTGGCCACCCACCGCCCGAGCCGCCAGTCCACCGCTCGAGGGCGGACGCGCAAGGCACCGTAGACGCGGCTCTCCCTCTCGGTCAGCCACGCCTCGCCGGCGGGAATCTCCTGCGCCGCCGCCCACATGAGGTGGACGAGGATCGAGTCGGCGGAGTCCCCGTCGGTGCCGGGAAGGACTCCAGGCCGGGCGCTCATCCCCCGTCGTCCCGCAGCGCCGCCAGGCTCACGCGCCCGGGCAGCGCCGACGTGCGGTACTCCCTCAGGGCGAGCACGACCCTGCCCGCAGCGTCGGTCACGTCCACGTCGAAGGCCCCTTCGGACCCCTCGGCGCACGGCGAGGCCAGGGCGTTGCTCCCCACCTCCCCGTTGGCGGGACGCAGCAGCTCCAGGCGCCGGAATCCCGAGGGCAGCCCCATGCGCTCCGACAGCGCCATCTCCGCCAGCCCGGCGGTCTGGAACGCCAGCTCCACCAGCCTGGGCGTGGTGAGGGTGACGCGCTCCGCCGGCTCGTGGTTCGGGGGCAGATGCTCGGCGAAGCGCCCCGCCACGAGCCCCTGGCTCCGCCAGGCGCGCTCCAGGACCTGGTATGCCGGGCCGTGGAAGTACGTCCGGTAGATGGAGGACGCGCCCACCACCTCGCCGTCGGGGTCCGGTACGGTGCGGGCGCGCATCACGTCGGGCGCCACCGGTGAGAGCCTGACCGTCCCGGTGAAGTGCGTGGTGACCTCCGGCTCGTCCCGTCCCGCCAGGACGCGTGCACCCTCCACGCGGCAGCGCGCGAGCACGTCTTCGCCGTCGGCGTCGTAGGTCACGTGGACCGTCACCGCCCGCGGCTCGTCCCTGTAGAACTTGAACGGGGCGTGGAACCCCACGTCCTCCAGCGCGGTGACGTGCAGCTCCGGGAATCCCACCCCCGCCGCTTCCGCCATGGCTTCGAGCCCCATGACGCCGGGAAGCACCGCCACGCCCTCGATGCGGTGGTGATCGAGGAAGGGCTGTGCGCGAGGGTCGAGCTCCGTCTCCACGACGAGGCCGTCGAAGAGGCTCCACCCGAGCACCCTGCCCACCATGGGCCCGGCGGTGGCCAGGGACGCGGCGGCCCCGGAGGGCTCCAGGCGCGCCGCATCCGGGTCCTCGGCGACCATGACGCCGAGACCGCCGGCGATGACCACCTCTCCGCGCGAGCCCGCCGTGAGCTCGCGGCGCACCACGCCCATACCCGCCTCCGGAGCCAGCATGTCGATGCCCGCCGCCTTCATGATGGCGGGCATCGAGCCCCGCGCCGCCATTCCGATCTCGCCCCAAGCCGTCCAGTCCACGGCCAGGGCGCGGGTGTCGGGGCGGCTTCGCCGCATCTCGGAGATCGCCTTGCACAGGACGTCGTTGGCGGCGGCGTAGTCGGTCTGGCCGAGGTTGCCGAAGCGACCGGCGATGGAGCTGAACGCCATCACCCGGCCCAGGGGAGCGTCCCCCAGGGCGGCAACCAGGTTGAACCATCCCTCCACCTTCACGTCGAACACCAGCGCGAACTCCTCCGGTGACTTGTCGGGGAGAGCGCGGCTGATCTCCAGCCCGGCCGCGTGCAGGAGCACATCGACACGGCCTTTTCCGGCCAGCACGTCGCCCACCACCGCCGTCACGGCGGCGGGGTCCCGGAGGTCGAGGCTCCGATAGTGCACGGTCGCCCCGCCCTCCTCGAGGGCGAGGATGGCCGCCAGCGCCGCCTGCGCCCGCTCGATGCGGACGAGCTCGCGTTCCACCATCGCCGGCGTGACACGCCCGCCGTCGGTCTGAAGGCGTCGGATCAGGTCGGCCCTGAGCCCCTCCCGGTCGCTGACGATGCGCTCCAGGTCGGGATCCGACCGGTCCGGCTCCGGTGCCAGATCCAGGAGCCAGAACGTGCCGCCCGTGCCGGCCAGGTCCGTGAGGATCGCCGAGACGATGCTCCCCGCCGCTCCGGTGACCAGGTAGACGGAGTCCGCAGGCAGCGGCGCTCCCGCCTCCACCGGCCGTTCGCCGAGGCCGACGGTCCAGCGGTGACCGGCGGCGTACCCCACCTCCACCACCCCGGGGTCCGAAAGGGTCTCCTGGATGAGGAGGTCCGCCAGGGCCGCGGTCTTGCGCGACGGCTCGAAGTCCACGGCCTTCACCAGCGCCTCCGGCCGCTCGCGACGAAGCGACTTGGTGAAGCCCGTCACCGCTCCGCCGGCAGGATCGAGGGCACCCTCCGGATCGTAGCCGTGGCGTCCGCCCAGCCGGGTGGCCGCCACCATGAACGTTCCCGGCGCCGCCAAGTCGCCGTAGAGGGCCCTGGCCAGGGCGTGCAGCGCTTTCACGCGGCGGCGGAGCGCCTCCTTGCGGTCCGCCGGCTCCACGAGCTCCGCCGGGAGCGTGGCGTCCAGCGCAGGCAGCCAGTAGAGCCCCGTCACGGAACCACCCTCCCGCCAACCCTCCACCTCGGCCACCAGCGCCTCGCTGGGAGCGGACGGGTCGGCCACCAGGACCTCCACGCCCCTCTTGCCCAGACGCTCGGCCAGAGCGGCCCCCACGCCCCTTTCGTCGGGGACGACGATCACCCGGGACCCCTCGGCCAGCTCCACGCCGGTTCGGGGGAAGCGGGTTGCCGCCGGACGCACCACGGCCGCAGGCTCGCGTCGTGGCACGGCCTGCGCGGCCTCCAGCGAACCCCGGAGGGGCATCGTCCCTGCCCCGGCGGCACCGGCCGGGGAGGCCGCCGCCTCGCCTGCCGCCTCCGGCTCAGGCATGGCCGCCGCCTGCGCCGCCCCTTCGGGCGCCGCGGCCGCACGCGCCTCCTGCGCCGCCGCCGCGGCCCCCTTCGACCGCTTCAGGTCCGGCCGCCTCTCGTACACGAACTCGATGGCCCGCCCCAGCGTCGGGTAGTCCCGCAGCGCCAGGTTGTCGTCCCGCTCGATGTCGTATGCCGCCCGGATCGCCGCGAACATCTCCGCCTGCTTCACCGTGTCGATCCCCAGATCCGCTTCCAGGTCCAGGTCCAGCTCCAGCATGTCCGGCGGGTAGCCCGTCTGCTCGGCCACGATCCGCAGCACCCGCTCCGCCACCGGGTCCGTGGCTTCGGCCGGTGCGGCGCCGGCCACCGCCGTCGACGGCGCGGCCACCGGTGCGGCAGGGGATGGGGGCGCGACGGGTGCCTCCGGCTCAGGCATGGCCGCCGCCTGCGCCGCCCCTTCGGGCGCCGTGGCCGCACGCGCCTCCTGCGCCGCCGCCGCGGCCCCCTCCGACGGCTTCAGGTCCGGCCGCTTCTCGTACACGAACTCGATGGCCCGCCCCAGCGTCGGGTAGTCCCGCAGCGCCAGGTTGTCGTCCCGCTCGATGTCGTATGCCGCACGGATCGCCGCGAACATCTCCGCCTGCTTCACCGTGTCGATCCCCAGATCCGCTTCCAGGTCCAGGTCCAGCTCCAGCATGTCCGGCGGGTAGCCCGTCTGCTCGGCCACGATCCGCAGCACCCGCTCCGCCACCGGGTCCGTGGCTTCGGCCGGTGCGGCGCCGGCCACCGCCGTCGACGGCGCGGCCACCGGTGCGGCAGGGGATGGGGGCGCGACGGGTGCCTCCGGCTCAGGCATGGCCGCCGCCTGCGCCGCCCCTTCGGGCGCCGTGGCCGCGGCCCCCTTCGACCGCTTCAGGTCCGGCCGCCTCTCGTACACGAACTCGATGGCCCGCCCCAGCGTCGGGTAGTCCCGCAGCGCCAGGTTGTCGTCCCGCTCGATGTCGTATGCCGCACGGATCGCCGCGAACATCTCCGCCTGCTTCACCGTGTCGATCCCCAGATCCGCTTCCAGGTCCAGGTCCAGCTCCAGCATGTCCGGCGGGTAGCCCGTCTGCTCGGCCACGATCCGCAGCACCCGCTCCGCCACCGGGTCTGTGGCTTCGGCCGTCGGTGCCGTCTCCGGTGGAGCTTCGCCGCGGGGAGCGGTGGAGGCGGCCACTGGGGTCGTCACGCCCGGCACCGAGGTGGCAGGTGCGGGCGCACCAGGCACGGGCACCGAGGTGGCAGGTGCGGGCGCACCAGGCACGGGCGCCGGGGCAACAGGCGCAGGCGCTGCGGGGGCGACCGCGGGAGCCTGCATCGGGGGCACCGGCGCCGCCACAGCGGGAGCGGCCGCCTGTAATGCCATCGGCTCCACCGCCGGAGGGCCCTGGTCCTTCACCCGCAGCGTATGCTGCACGACCTCGAGCTCCGGCGCGTCGTAACCCGTAGCACGCCTGAGCCACTCGGTCCACACCCGCATGTCCGCGATGCGGTGCCGGAAGCCCAGATCACCGGGGGTCCGGCGTGCGCCGTCGGGAGGAGGTGTCCACCTCAGCAGGCTCATGCTGATCTGTGAGCCGAAGCCGGCTGCGAGGCGCAGGGCAAAGTGGATGGGATAGCTCCCGCCCCGGGACAGGTTCAGCGTGCCCAGCTCGGGATCCAGCTCCCGGTGGTTCGCCACCGGAGGCACGACGCCGGTCTCCAGCATCTTCACCGCGAGGGTATCCTCGATGGCCACCCCCATCGGGTGGCCGGTATACCCCTTGGTGTTCGCCACCACGACGTCATCCGAGTGGGCACCGAAGACCCGGCGCAATGCACGCACCTCCGCGCCGGCGCTTCCGCCGCGCGCGGGAGTGTACGTCTCGTGGGATACGAAGACGGTCTGGGGTGCCATCGCGTAGCGGGAGATTCCCCAGCGCCGCTCCACGTCCGTCACGAGGCGCTCCATGACCTCGGCGATGTGCTCGACGTCCAGGCGGCTCCCGTGGTAGGCGCTGTTGGCCACCACGGTGCCCAGCACCTCGCAGATGGGCCACACGCCCCTCTCGGCGGCGGCAGCGAAGTCCTCCAGCACCAGGGCCGCGCCTCCCATGCCGATGATGAGGCCGTGGCGGCGGCGGTCGAAGGGGAGCGCGGCGTCCTGCACGCGCGCGTCGGTGGCCGCCGAGCCCGACGCCAGGAAGCCCGAGGCGAACCAGGGGAACATGTGGTCGGTGGTGATGTCGTCGGCGGTGACGACGATGACCCGGCGGCACCGTCCCGTACGGATCCAGTCGTTGGCCACCGCGATGGCCTGGGTCCCGGTGGAGCAGGCGGCGTTGGTGGCCGTGTTGGGGCCCCGGGCGCCGATGTACTCGGCGAACTGGGCGTGCCCCATGGAGAGGACCTGGAACAGGAAGCGTCGGTCGAAGCTGTAGGGGGTGTCGCGAAGCTCCTTCTCCACCGCCTCGATGCTGGCCTCCACCTCCGCGCGGGCCGTGTCGTCCGTCATGCGGTCGCGCAGCCGCTCCAGCTCCTCCAACCGATCCCGGCGCGCGCGGTCCTCGTAGTAGCCCTTCACGGCCCGGGCGAACTGGTCGTAGCCGGGGAACGCCGAGCCGAACACGATGCCCGTATCGTCCCGCATCTCCTCGGGGAGCGCCCACCCCACCGGCAGCTTGGAGCCCGTGCTCGTCGTCTTGTACCGTCGCACCAGGGGGATCCCCGCATCCCGCAGAGCGTCGATGCCGGCGGCGATGGCGAGGCGGGAGACCCAGTCCAGAGCGGCCACCCGATCCTCGGGGAAGCCGAACTCGTCCGCGAGGTCCAGCGTACCCGCCCGGCCAGCGAGCTTGATGACCTCTTGGGGGTCGCCGATGGTCTCGAAGCGCGCCTCCCCGTTGGACCCCTTCACCAGGCGCGTGATGTGCCGATCCAACTGTGCGCCGCGCAGCTCCTGAGGAACGGACGCGATGTACTGGTCCCCGCGCAGGATGCTCGCGACGTTGTCCTCGTCGAACACCTTCTTCCCCCCGGGGAGTCCCAGGGCGGCACCGGTGATGCCGATGCGCACCGGCTCCGCCTCCCGGGCTTCACCACCCGTCCACGTCTGGAAGGAGCGGTCCAGGAAGTCTGCGAACATGCGCCCCAGCGTGACGTACCGGTCCTCGGGGGCCGCGGACGGTCCCGCGCCCATCGCCCCGGATGGAGGGGACAGCGGAGCGGCGGGGGCTCCCGCCGTCGGGGCCGCAGGGGCCGGCGCCGCGGGTCTCGCGAAAGGCAGCGGAGCCGCGGGAGCGGGGATCTCCTCGCGCCGCGCCTCCGGCGCCATGGTCGTCGTCTCCTCCACCCCGGTCCCCAACCCCAGCGAGTAGAACGCACACAGCGCCCGGTTCACGCTCACTATGTCCCCGGTGCGGGGATGGTTGGTGAAGATCGTGGTGACGCCCTCCCGTCCCCCCACCACATCCTCGGCCATGCCGTACAGGGCTCGCTTCGGGCCCATCTCCACGAACACCCGGGTGCCGGCGTCGTAGAGGGCCTCGAGGCCCTTCACGAACTGCACCGCCGAGCCGATCTGCCGGCCGAGGATGTCGACGATGCTCGCCGCCGCATCCGGGCCGGTGGGATAGAACGACGCGTCCACGTTGGCCACCACGGGAATGCGCGGAGCCCGCAGCCTCATCGAGCTCAGGACCTGGCGGAGGACGTCCGCCGCCGGAGCGACGATGCGCGTGTGGAACGCGTGGCTCACCGGCAGCTGCGCCACCCGGTATCCGGCGGCCTGGAGCGCGTCCATGGCGCGACCCACCGCATCGGTGGCGCCTCCGATGACGCACTCCTTCGTGCTGTTCACGTTGGCCACGACCACGTAGCCCTCCACCGAGTCCACGACGGCCGTGACGTCCTCCAGGGGTCCGAAGACCGCCGCCATGAGGCCCTTGTCGTCCATGGCCAGGCGGGTCATGGCGTCGCCTCGCGCCGCTACGGCCGTGAGGGCGTCACCGAAATCCATGGCGTCCGCCGCCACCAGGGCCCCGTACTCGCCCAGCGAGTGCCCCATGACCAGGTCCGGCGTGATGCCGTACGCCGCGTAGAGGCGTGCCAGGGCCATGTCCACGGCCAGCACGGCGGGCTGGGTGATGGCGGTCTGGCTCAGCCCCTCCTCGGCCCGGCGCACCGCCTCGGCGTCGTTGCCGTCCACGAAGATGCGCTCGCTCAGCGGGCCTCCCAGAAGGGGCGTCATGACCGCGTCCGCCTCGTCGAAGGTCGCCGCCACGATGGGCTCCCGGGAGCGCAGCTCCTCGAGCATGCCCACGTACTGCGAGCCCTGCCCCGTGAACAGGAAGGCCACCTTCCCCGGCTGCCCGCGACCCAGGAAGACGCCCTTGTTGCGCAGCGCCCTCCAGCGACCCTCCTCGCCGCTCTCCAGCGCCGTCACCGCCTTCCCCGCCAGGTCGGCCAACTCCGCGGCGTCACCGTAGTCGATGGCCACCCGTACCTCGGCCGCCAGCTCCCGCTTCCGCGGAGGAGTCGGCCCGTGAGCGTCTCCGGCACCGGCGCGGGCTGCGACCTCGCGCAGCCGCGCGGCCACCTCGGCCTCGGTTCCACCGCCCACGACCAGGGCCCCGCGCAAGGGCGCCTTCACGGCGTCGGCGGACCCCGTGGACGACGAGACCCCGCTCAGGCCTGTCCCGCTCCCACCGACCGGCTCCGGCGCCGGCATCATATCCGCTCCGGGGATCTGGGCGCGCCGAGGCCGGTGGCGGCCGGGTATGTATTCCTCCAGTACCATGTGGAAGTTGGTGCCGCCGAATCCGAATGCGCTCACACCGGCCCGCCGGACGGCGTCGCCGTTGGAGCCGTGCTTCTCCCAGGTCCGCATCTCGGTGTTGACGCGGAAGGGCGAGGTGGTGAAGTCGATGGCGGGGTTCGGCGCCCGGAAGTTCACCGTGGGGGGGAGCGCCTTGTGGTGGAGGGCCAGGGTCGCCTTGAGCACCCCGGCGGCGCCGGCGCCACCCTTCAGGTGGCCGATGTTCGACTTCACGGACCCCAGAGCCACGGAGCCCACAGGAAGTCCCTGGCCTGCGAAGGCCGACTGCATGGTCTCCACCTCGACGACGTCCCCCACCTTGGTGGAGGTGCCGTGGCCCTCCACCATGTCGCCCGGAGCCGGTGCCACGCCCGCCTTCTCCCACGCCCGCACCACGGCGAAGCGCTGGCCGGCGGGGTTGGGCGCGGTGATTCCCTTCCCCTTGCCGTCGCTGGAGGCGCCCACGCCCAGGATGACGGCGTACACCTTGTCGCCGTCGCGCTCGGCATCGGCCAGGCGCTTGAGCAGGAGGACCGCCGCGCCCTCGCCCATGACGAAGCCGTCGGCGCCCTCGGCATAGGGACGGCTTCCCGTGGCGGAGAGCGCGCCGATCTTGCAGAACTTCACGAACGTCGACGCGCTCATGTTGGCATCGATACCACCGGTGAGAACGGCGTCGTAGTCTCCCTGGATGAGCCCTTCCACCGCAGCGGACATCCCCGCCATGGCCGAGGCGCACGCGGCATCGGTGATGTAGTTGGGACCCTTGAAGTCGTAGAGCGCCGCCACCCGGCCGGCCACGATGTTGCCCAGCTCGCCGGGCATGGTGTCCTCGGTGATGTCCGGGATGCGGCCTCGCACGCCGGCCACCAGCTCCTCCATGACCGCCTGGCGAACCTCGGCGGGGAGCGCCTGGAAGCTGGGCGCCTTCCTCAGCTCGTCGCCGACCTCCGGGAAGAGGATCCGCGCCGCGGAGAGGAGGTGGAAGTCGCCGCCCAGGGCGTTGCCCACGATGACCGCGACGCGCTCGGGGTCCAGGGGCCGCCCGGGGTAGCCGTAGTCCATGAGGGCCTGCCGACTCGCCGCCACCGCCCATTTCTGGGCGGGGTCCATCATGTCCCCTACCTTCGGCGGGATGGGCATGCGCCACGCCATGGGGTTCCAGTCGTACTCCCGCACCCAGCCGCCGATCTTCGTGTACGTCTTGTCCGGAGCCTTGGGGTCCGGGTCGTAGTACAGCCCGGCGTCCCAGCGGTCCGTGACGTCGCTGATGCAGTAGCGCCCCCCGGAGAGGTTCGCCCAGAAGGCGGGAACGTCGGGAGCGTCGGGCAAGATGGCACCCACTCCGACGACGGCGACTGCGCGCTCGCGCTCCATGCTCATGCCTCCACCGCGGCGTACAGCGCCTCGGCAACCTTGTCCATGTCGTCCACCAGCCCCTCCTGGGCGGCCAACAGCCCGTCCAGGTCCAGGGCCGTCTGGAAGGCGGCCCGCTCCGCCGGGGCGACGCCGCCGGCGCCCACCGCCCAGCGCGCGCCGTCGGACGCCATCCGTGCGGCGGCATCCCTGGCGTAGACCCGGCTCATGGACGCCAGCGTCTCCGGGTCCGTGCGGCGATCCGACTTCTCCGCGAGCTTTCCGTCCAGCGCGGCGGCCGCTCGGCGGGCGAGGGCTCCCGCGCCCTCCGCCCAGGCGATGAGCTCACCCAGGCGGAAGAGCACGTGCTGATGCCGGGTGAGGCGCTGTGCCCTGGCCCGCTCCATCAGCTCGGCGAGGGCGTGCGCGACCCGCGCCGCCGTGTCCGCCCCGACCCGGGGGCTCCTGGCGTGGAGCGCCTCCAGCGCCGCGGCCTCGTCGTGGTAGTGACGTCCGCGGGTCTTCAGGTGCGTCTGCCAGCGGTCCCGGGCGATGGTCATCTCCATGATCTCGGAGGTGCCCTCGTAGATGGTGGTGATGCGCACGTCCCGCCGGATCTTCTCCACGACGTACTCGCGCACGTACCCGTAGCCGCCGTGGGCCTGGATCGCGGCGTCGGCGGCGCCGTTCCCCGCCTCGGTGGCGAGGTACTTGGCGATGGCCCCCTCGGTGTTCAGCGTGCCCTCGCCGGAGTCGATGCGCGTCGCGGTCTCCTCGATGAAGGCCCGCCCGGCCTCCAGGCGGCACGCATGGGGAACGATGAGCTTGTGGGTGTAGCCCTGCTTCTGCGACAGCGGCGCGCCCCCCTGGATGCGCGTGGTGGAGTAGCGGAGCGCTCGCTCCAGCGCCGCCCACCCGGCCCCCAGGCCGAAGGCGGCCACCATGAGGCGCGTGTAGCCGAAGACGAGTTGGGCCTGCACGAGCCCCTGGCCCTCGACGCCGCCCACCAGGCTCTCCGCCGGAAGATGGACGTCCTCGAACGAGAGCGCTGCGGTGTTGCTGGCGCGGATGCCGTGCTTGTCCTCGGGCTTCCCGGGGGCGAAGCCCTCGGCCCCCTTCTCCATGACGAACCAGGTGGGGCCCGCGGGAGCCAGCGCGAGCACCGAGTACAGGTCGGCGTACCCCCCGTTGCTGATCCACATCTTGGCGCCGTTGATCCGGTACCCGGTGACGACGCCGTCCTCCACCACCGGGGTCGCGGTGGTACGGAGGGCCCCCAGGTCGCTCCCGGCCTCGGGCTCGGTGGCTCCGTAGGCCATGAGGAGCCCCTCCTCGGCGATGCGGCCGAGCCAGCGCGCCTTCTGCTCCTCGGTGCCGCCGAATACGATGGGGTCGCTCCCCAGGAACGTGGCGAGGACACCGGTGGCCACCGCGAGGTCGATCCCCGCCATGAGCTCGCAGACGCGGTACACGTCGAAGGCGCCTCCGCCCATCCCCCCGTACGCCTCCGGGATGAAGAGGAGCTGGACGCCCAGCTCCGAGCACATGGCCCGGACCGTCTCCTCCGGGAATTCGTGGGTACGGTCGAGCTCCAGGAGGCGGTCCAGCGGTAGGCTCTGGTCCGAGAACTCGCGGATGGCTTCGAGGGTCATTTCCAGGGTCTCGGCGTCGAGGCCCGCGAGGCCCTGAACGGCTGTGCTCATGGCGTGTCAACCCGGCCGGTGCGAAGGGACAGGATCTGGGAACCGGACGCACCGGCCCAGGCTCGTGTACATACCGTCCCGGCGCAAGGGGCAGAAAGAGGGTGGTCTCCGAAATGCCATGGGGGAGAATGCCTTATGCACCGTGGGGAGTTGCCCGACAAAGGTCGTCGCTCCCCAGAACCTCGTCCAGGGTCGCCAGGGTACGCTCGACGTCGGCCACGCGGATGTCACCCAGGTGGCCGATGCGCACCGCGGAGCTCCGATGCGTGCCCCGTCCGGTGGCGACGTCGATGCCCCTGTTCCGCATCGCCACCCGAACCGCGGTGGCATCGACGCCGTCGGGAAGGAGCAGGGCCGTGAGGGTGGGCGAACGCTCCAGGATGCCGCTCCCCGCGAGCCCGAGACCCCGCGTGGCGGCCCACCCGCGCACGTGCGCCGCCATGTCCCGGTGACGGGCGAAGACCACCCCCGGCCCTTCCTCGTCGATCATGCGCAGCGCCTCCCGCACCTGCAGGACCACCATGACAGGAGCCGTCCCCGGGGTCTCGGGGCGCTCACCCGCGAGGGACGCGAGGACGCTCCGTAGATCGAGGTACGCCCTGGGCAGACTCCCGCGGTGCACGGCCGCCCGGGCCGCCGAGGAGAGCGCCACGAACGCCAGGCCGGGGCTGGACATCAGGCACTTCTGGGAGCTCGTGACCGCGACGTCCACACCCCATGCGTCGAAGCGGAACGGAGTGCCGCCGAGCGAGCTGACCGCATCCACCAGGACCAACGCCCCACGGGCACGGGCGACCTCCGCCACCCGGGACACCGGGTTCAGGGCGCCCGTGCTCGTCTCCGAGTGCACGACGCTGACCGCGCGCGCCCCCGGGTGTCCCTCCAGCGCAGTGGCCACCTCGGCAGGGTCCACGGTGCGCTCCCAGTCGGTGCACACCCGTATCACCCGCAGGCCGTAGATCTCTGCGAGGTCCGCCCACATCGCCCCGAACTTGCCGTTGCAGCACGCCACCACCGTGTCGCCGGGGTCGAAGACGTTCACCACCGCGGCCTCGAGGCCGGCCCGGCCCGTACCGTGTATCGGCAGAATATCCGCGTCGACCGTCCCGTACAGGGGCCGGAGCCGATCCAGCGTCTCGGCCAGCGCGTCGGAGAACTCCGGGGTGCGATGGTGGAGCGGTCGGGTGCCCGCGTGCAGGACGCGTTCCGGAATCCGGGTGGGACCCGGCGTCATGAGGAGGAGAGTGGCGTTGTCGCTCACCTGGCGCTCCGTGCTGGTGAATGCACCAAGCTGCCTTCGGGCCTCGAGCCGAGGCAACACCAGGTGCGGTGGCGATGCCCCGTCACGAGGGGGGCGGAAGCGCGACCGGATTGCCGGAGCCCCCGCCCCGAGCCATTCTGGTGAACGCCACGCCAACCTCTGGATCCTCAGCTCTCGTCCATCGGGATGGATACCAGCTCATGAGACGCCGCCTCGTCTTCCACGCCGCTCTCCTCGCCCTCCTCGTCGCCTGCGGCCGCCCGGCCGAGACCGGACAGGCCGCGGCGCCGGACATCCGTCCCGTGCACGCCGCACCCGGCCTGACGACGGACTCCGCCTTCGCCGGCGAGGTGAAGGCGGCGTTCACGCACGCCTGGGAAGGATACGTGGAGTACGCCTGGGGACACGACACGCTGAAGCCCCTCAGCGGCGGGTACAGCGACTGGTACTCGTCCCCGCTGCTCATGACCCCCCTGGACGGCTACGACACCATGGTGCTCATGGGCCTGACCCAGCAGGCGGACTCGGCTAAGGCGTTGATCCTCGACCACCTGTCCTTCGACCACGACATGGACGTGCAGGTCTTCGAGGTCACGATCCGTCTTCTAGGGGGGCTCCTGTCGGCGTACCAGTTGAACGGCGACCCGCGATGGCTGACCCTGGCCACCGACCTGGGCAACCGCCTGCTCCCCGCGTTCAAGTCGAAGACCGGCATGCCCTACCGGTACGTGAACCTCGTCACGGGGGCGCCGAAGGACTCGCTGAGCAACCCGGCCGAGATCGGCACGCTCACCCTGGAGTTCGGAACGCTGTCGAGGCTCACCGGGGACCCGAAATACATGGTCGCGGTGAAGAAAGCCGTCACCCAGCTCTATGATCGGCGCAGCCCCATCGGGCTGGTGGGCAGCGTCATCGACGTCAGCGACGGGCACTGGGTGGACACCAACAGCCACGTGGGCGGGGGAATCGACTCGTACTACGAGTACCTGCTCAAGTCGTGGCTGCTCTTCGACGACACCGACTTCCAGCACATGTGGGAGACCAGCCGCGACGCCATGAACGAGTACGTGGCGGACACCGTGAACGGGCACCTCTGGTACGGTCGAGTGGACATGAACACCGGCAAGCGCACGGGCACTACCTCGGGCGCCCTGCAGGCGTTCCTGCCGGCGGTCCTGGCGCTCGGGGGCGATCTGCCGCGGGCGGAACGGCTGATGGACTCGGAGTACCTGATGTGGACCACCTTCGGGGTGGAGCCCGAGTCCTTCGACTACACGACGATGAAGATCACGTCACCGGGCTACCCGCTGCGCCCCGAGTCCCTCGAGTCGGCGTACTACCTCTACACCCTCACTGGGGACGAGCGCTGGAGGGACATGGGGGAGGACATCTTCCACCGGATCGTGACGGCCACGCAGGTGGCGAACGGCTTCGCCGATCTGAAGGACGTCCGTACCGACGCGAAGAGCGACCGCATGGAGTCGTTCTTCCTGGCGGAGACCCTCAAGTACGCCTACCTGCTCGCCGACCCGTCGGCGCTGGACTTCGACCACGTGGTCTTCAACACGGAGGCGCATCCGCTGCATCCGGTGCCGCGGAAGACGACGGGGTGAGGACCGCAGGAAGACCGCCTCGGCGAGGCCGAGGTTCGGGTCCCGACGTTCAGCCCCTCGTTCTACTGGCTCTGCTGGCCGGCGGACCGCACGGCACCGGCGCTGTCCATGATGCGCGCCAGGAGGCTGTTCAGCTCGCGCTCGAGCTGCGCCGTCCACCCCTTGGCCTCCTCCGGAGAGAGCTCGCCGTGCCCCATCATGTGGACGTTCGTGTAGAACTCCCGGATGTGGCCGAGCAACTCCTCCACGTGCGCGCCCACCGGGGCATCGACGCGGCGGTCTTCACCTTGGTTCGGCCGGGTCCGCTCGACCCTGGCGGCGGGCGCGAGGCTCCTCTGGACGAGCGCCAGGGCCGGCACGATCGCCATGGCGGTCCTCATCCAGCGGTCGTCGACGAGCACGACGGCGAAGCCCAGCAGGAACAGCATCACGAAGACGGAGAATACGTCACCCTTCTGCATGCGATCCTCGCGGCGACAGGCGGACCCGGGGGGGAGCCGCTCCAAAGTGCACCCTCCGGGCGCTCCGCGCACCAGCGGTTCGTCGTCCGCCGCGAGCCCGTCGGGCGCCGAGGGTACCGAAGCGCGGCAACACGGCCCCCGGGGGGACCCCGGCGGCCCCGCCGCCCGCGGTGCTCAGGGCGACCGCCTCACGACCGGCTGCTGTACGCTCCCAGCAGCTCCAGGACGTGGTCCAGATCGGCCTCGGTGTGGTCGGCGTTGATCTGCGTGCGTATCTCCTCGTCGCCGCGGGGAACCACGGGATACGCGAGTCCGGTGACCAGCACCCCGCTGTCGAAGAGATGGCGTACCAGGTCCCGGGTCCTCGTGGTGTCACGGATCATGAGGGGCACCACGGGATGCGCACCGGGGATGGTCTCGATCCCTGCGGCACCCAGGCCTTCCTCGAATCGCTTCGTGAGCGTGCGCAGCTTCTTCAGCCGCGCAGCACCCTCCGGTGAGTCCACGATCTCCAGCGACCTCAGGGCGGCGGCGGCCTCCCCCACGGTGATGGGGTTGGAGTAGATGTACATCTGGGAGGATTCCCGCAGGAACCGGACCAGGGCCTCCGAGCCGGTCACGTAGCCCCCGTTGACCCCGAACGCCTTCCCCAGCGTCCCGATGAGCACGTCTACGGGCGGGCTGCCGGTGTGCTCTTCGGTGCCCCGACCGGTCTTCCCGAAGGCCCCCACACCGTGGGAGTCGTCCACCACCACCACCACGTTCTCCGGGTAATCCGGGTCGTGGCGACGGCAGATCTCGGTGATCCGGTCCAGCGGCGCGTGATCCCCGCGCATGGAGAAGATCCCGTCGGTCACCACCAGAGCACGACGCGCCTTTCCCTTCCATGTCTGCAGTCCCTTGTCCAGCGCATCCATGTCGAGGTGCGGATAGACCTCTTTTCCCGCCGGCCGTGACAGCCGCATGGCGTTGATGATGCAATTGTGGTTCAGGGCGTCCGAGATCAGCACCGTCTCCTCCGTGACCAACGGCGTGATGGTGGACACGACGGCGGCGTATGCCGAGGAGAAGACCATGGCCCTCTCGCGACCGTGGAACGCGGCCAACCGCCTCTCCAGGGCGACGTGCGCGTCGTAGGTGCCACTGATGAAGCGGACGGCGCCGGGACCGGCACCGAACTCGCGGGTGGCACGCTCTTCGGCCGCGATGACCTCGGGATGCAATCCGAGCCCCATGTACGAGTTCGAGTTCAGACGGATGAACTCCTTGTCGCCCTGATCGTGGAGAAGGAAGCGGGGACCACGATCTCCGGTGGCTTGCCTGACCCCCACGACAACGTGCTCCCCGCCCTTGGCGGTTCCGGCCTCCTCGAGGCCGTGTACGTGAGCGGCGAGGACTGCGCCGAGTCGATCCAGTGGCATGGTTCTATCCTTTCAGGTGCGTCAACATGTCGGTGGTCATGGCGACGGTATCGAAGTCGGGCTTCCAGCCCCACTCGTCCCGTGCCGCCGTGTCATCGATGCGGTCCGGCCACGAGTCCGCGATGTCCTGGCGGACGGGATCGATGTCGTACTCGATGGTGAAGGCCGGCAGGTGCTTGCGGATCTCCTCCGCAAGGCCCTCGGGCGTGAGCTGCATCGCCGTCACGTTGAAGGCGTTGCGGTGGACGAGACGCTCCGGGTCCGCCTCCATGAGCCCGATGGCCGCACGGATGGCGTCCGGCATGTACATCATGTCCAGCTGCGTCCGGCCGGACAAAAAGCACGTGTAGCGTCCGCTCTCGACGGCCTGGTAGAAGATGTCCACCGCCCAGTCCGTCGTGCCTCCTCCCGGTGGGGCGCCGTACGAGATGAGCCCCGGAAAGCGCACGCCTCGGGCGTCCACACCGAAGTGGCGGTGGTAATAGTCGCACAGCAGCTCCCCGGCCACCTTGGTGATCCCGTACATCGTGCCGGGGCGCAGGATCGTGTCCTGGGGCGCCGGATCCTTGGGGCTGTCGGGTCCGAAGACGCCGATGGACGAAGGTGTGAACACGGCGCAGTGCTGCTCCCGCGCCACCTCCAGGACCGCCTCCAGGCTGCCCATGTTCACGTGCCAGGCCAGGCGCGGGTCCCGCTCTCCCACTGCGGACAGGATGGCCGCCAGGTGGTAGATGACGTCGGCGTCGTGGCGCATGGCCGCCTGTCCGACAGCCCTGGCATCGGTGGCATCCAGCACCTGGAAGGGGCCGGCCTTCGTCATCTGGGAGCCGAGGGAGCGGATATCGGTGGCGAGGACGGCGCTCTCGCCGTACAACTCGCGGAGCTTCGGAACCAGCCAGGAGCCGATCTGCCCGCCGGCCCCGGTGACGAGTATGCGGTTCAAGGGAGGAGCTCCCGTGGATCGTCGGTGGGAAACCTCGGATGAGACATCGAGAATGTAGCGCGGGTCGCCACCGACGCCCATACTGACTCGGCTTCCGCTGGCCCCCCGTCGACGGCTGTGGACCCTGTCACCCCGTCCGTGGGCGGGGCACCGTTGGTGCCGACCCTGGACAAGGGAGGGAAGGCCCCGCATTCTTGGCGCCCTCCGGCTCCGGGATCTTCGACTCGGGGCATATCGACCACCGCTCGACCTCTGGTGCATGTCCAACTCCCCGAGACGACTGGCTCCGTACGCTCTCGCGCTCCCGGCTCTTCTCCTGGCCACCCTCCCTACCCCCTTGTTGGCCGCGGAGGCGGGACCGAAGAGCACCACGGACCCGATCTCCCAGGGGATCGTGGCGGTGGTCATCGTCGCTCTGTTCGTCCTCCTCGCCATGGAGGCGGCGCACCGTGTGCTGGTTGCCATGGCCAGCGCCGCGCTGCTATGGGCGGTGACCTACTTCACCCCCTTCAAGCTCATCAGCTTCCAGAACGCGGCGCGCTCGGTGGACATGAACGTGCTCCTCCTGCTGGCGAGCATGATGGCGGTGGTGGGCGTGCTCAAGTCGACGGGGGCGTTCACCTGGGCCGTGGGCAGGTTGTTGGCGCGCACCAGGGGCTCGGCGAGGCTGGCGTCGAGGCTGGTGGCATGGTTCACCGGCATCATGTCGGCATTCCTGGACAACGTGACCACGGTGATCTTCGTGACCCCGATGGCCACGGGGATGGCCCGCCGCATGGGCCTGGCGCCGGCGGCGATCCTGTTGCCCATGGTGGTGGCATCGAACATCGGCGGCACCGCCACCCTCATCGGCGACCCACCCAACATCATGATCGGCTCCGGGGCCGGCCTCAGCTTCCTCGAGTTCGTGAGGAACCTCACCGCCCCGGTGTTGATCATGCTCGTGGTCCACCAGTGGTACCTCGGCTGGTACTACAAGGACGAGTACGCCAATGCCGTCGGCACCACCCAGGTCGAGCAGGAGGTGGAGCTGTCGAATCCGAGGCTGTTGAAGTGGATGCTCGTCATCTGCGTCGGGATCCTGGTGGGGTTCTTCACACACGCGCTCACCGGAACTCCCGTGGCGGTGCCGGCGGTGATCGGCGCGGCCGTGGCGTTGGTGGTGCAGGACTGGTTGTACCTGAAGACGCACAAGCCTACGGAGCACGAGCGGGCCCACGGAGTGCTGGAGGTCATCGAGAAGGACATCGAGTGGCCGACGCTGAGCTTCTTCCTCTTCCTGTTCATCATCGTGGGAGCCGCCGTACACACGGGGCTCATCACCTCGGTGGCCAACGGCATGGCCGACACGATCTTTCGTGTGCGCGACGGCTTCGGCCTGAGCGACCAGGCGACGCTGCTCTTCGCCGCGGTCCTCATCTGCTGGGTGTCGGCCATCCTGTCGGCGTTCATCGACAACATCCCGTACGTGGCCGTGAGCATCCCCATCATCATCAAGCTCATCCCCGACCTCACGGGCAACACCGAGGTCCTCTGGTGGGCCCTGTCGCTGGGTGCCTGCCTCGGCGGCAACGGCACGGTGGTAGGCGCTTCGGCCAACGTCACCACCGTCGGCCTCGCCGAGAAGCAGGGCGTGCGCATCACCTTCCGGCAATACAGCAGGTTCGCCGCGCCCATCACGATCCTCACCGTCCTGATCGCGTCCGCGTACGTGGCCGCGGATATCTACATAGGCCGTCCGGGGGTGTACATCCTGGCCTGGGCTGTGGCAATCGCGCTGGTGAGCGTCGAGGTCCTCCAGGGAAGGCGGATGGCGGCGAAGGCGGGGCGGGCTCGGCGATAGGCGGACGGGGGCGGGGCGCTAATTTTCATGTAGTGGGAAGGCGCCCGACCGGACGCGTCTGCCCCTCCCACGCACAGCCAACCAGGTGTGTGAGGAGGCGATCATGCGCGCGATCCTGCTGGGTTCCGTGCTCGCCCTCATCATGGCTGCCCCCGTAAGCGGCCAGACCTGCGCCAAGACGCCGCTGCCCTTCCTCCCGGGCATGTTTCCCAGGTCCGTCGCGGGAATGCCCGTGGAGTTCGCCAGCGCTCCCGGCAGCAGCGGGTGCATGGCCATGTACCGGCCGGCGAGCCAGGCGGAGCGAGAGTCCGAGCCGTGGGTGGTGGTCAGCATCGATCCCGAGCCCAGCGATACGCTCGGGCGCTCCGCCGACGAGATGCGCAAGGAGTACAAGAGCTCAGCCACCCTGTGGGTAGCGAAAACCTCATAAGCCCCGAGATTGCTGGCTTCTTGACGACTCGGTGAAAGCGGGCGGCGATGGGGGATTGGATCAGGATTGCGGTATGGGCCCTCGTATCGGGGCTGAGGAGTCGGCGGAGCCTGGCGATCGAGAACTTGGCCCTGCGACAGCAGCTGATGGTCCTTCAGCGACAGAAGAGGACGGTGCGCCTGAAGGACCGCGACCGCCTCTTCTGGATAGGGCTCCGGCGTGTCTGGCCGGACTGGCGCCGGGCCCTCGTTCTCGTCCAACCGGCCACCGTCGTCGGCTGGCACCGCAGGGGATTTCGGGCCTACTGGCGCTGGAAGAGCAGGCCCAAAGGAGGTCGCCCGCGGATTGATCCATCGGTTCGGCGCCTGATTTGCCACATGTGGAACTCGAACCCGACGTGGGGCGCGCCGCGCATCCAGGCCGAGCTCCATAGGCTCGGGATCGATGTGAGCGACTCCACCGTTCGGCGGTATCGGCCGCCGCGTCGCAGGCAGCCATCGCAGAACTGGCGCTCGTTTCTGGAGAACCACCTCGGTGACATCGTAGCCATGGACTTCTTCATCGTCCCCACGGCCACGTACCGCGTGCTCTACGTCCTGGTGATCATGGCGCATGATCGACGACGGATCCTGCACTTCAACGTCACGACGTCGCCCAGCGCTCACTGGACAGCACGACAGGTCGTCGAGGCGTTCCCCTACGACACCAGGCCTCGATTCCTGCTCCATGACCAAGACAAGATCTTCTCCGGCGAAGCCGCCCGACGCGTCCGGTCGATGGGCATCGAGGACGTGCTGACGGCACCGGGGTCGCCCTGGCAGAACGCCTATTGCGAGCGCCTGATTGGCTCCATTCGTCGGGAGTGCCTCGACCACGTCGTCGTGCTCAACGAACGCCATCTCCTGCACGTGCTTCGCAGCTATGCGTCCTACTACCACGCGTCGCGAACCCACCGTGCGCTGGATGGCGACTCCCCTGACGGCCGCGCAGTCGAGCCGCCCGAGCAGGGCGACGTGATCACCTATCCGCAGGTCGGTGGGCTGCATCACCGCTACGCCCGGCGCGCAGCCTGATTTTCCGGCTCACACAAGAAGGTTCCTCTCGACGTCCGGTTCGCCGGATGCACGTCATCGCATGCCCCATGCCGCCACTGTCGTCACATGCGAGACCTTGGACTCCTCTTGCCCCTTCCTCGGCGACTCGCCTGAGCGCATGATCCAGCCCGCCGCTCCAACGTAGGCGTCTCGCTGGCCCTCGGTCAGCCGTTCTCCCACGGCGATGGACTTTTCGCTACCCACAACGGTGTTGCTCGTCTCAAGGCCGACATCGCCGCAGCCAAGCCCATCGCGGAGTAGCGGTACACGTGGGATGGCCGCCGCGGCCACCCCACGTCGGCCCGGCCGTACGAAGCCCACGAGTCGGTCTTCGGCAGTACGTGAATCGAGGCGACACCGTTGGTTGCGGTGTCGCCTCGTCTTGTTCGGGTTGGGCCGCTTCAGCTCTGGTATGCTTCCCGGCCCAGGAGCCGCCCCACGATGTCGACCAGATCTTGCGCTTCGACCGGCTTGCTCAGGTACCCCTCGGGGGGCGGCACCTGGCGACGGGTGGAGATGAACTGCCTGAAGTCTTCGGAGATGCCGGTGATGATGATCACGGGCACGCCCGTGAAGGCGGTGTCTTCCTTGAGCGCCCTGTAGACCGCAACCCCCGATCGCTCGGGCATGGTCATGTCCAGGGTCACCAGATCCGGCGTTTCTTCATTCAGCTGCGCGAGCGCGTCGTTCCCGTCCTTCGCGCACGCCACGACGTACCCGTGGTCCTCCATCACCGTACGGAAGAAGTCCCGCGCGTCGGGATCATCGTCCACCACCAGGATCTTCTTCGCATCGTCAGGCATGGATGGTCTCCCCCTTGGTCATGGGAGGAGCGGTCTCCGCCGCACCCCCGCGTCGCACTCTGGGCAAGCGTACCACGAACATCGTTCCGCGGCCGCGCTCGGAGTGGAGAGCGATGTCCCCGCCGTGGGCCTGGGCGATCTTGTCGGCAATGAACAGACCGAGCCCGGTGCCCGTGCCCTTGGAGGAAAAGAACAGACTGAACGCCTTCTCCTGGGTCTCCCGGTCCATCCCGATGCCGTCGTCCTCTACCTCGAACAAGACGTCGTCGTCGTCTCCGCGCACGCGTACCGTGACACCGTGGTCGCCGGGGCTGTCATGCAGCCGGCACGCGTCCAGCCCGTTCTCCACCAGGTTCGACAGCAGGGCGCGCACGGCCTGCGGATCCCCCTCGAAGGAGCCGGCGGCGGCATCTGTACTCACCTCCACGCCCACGCCCAGCTCACGCGCCCGCGCCTCCATCGTGGCAACCACGTCCTCGGCCACGTCGGCGGCTGACAGCGTCTCCCAGTTGGGGACACGATCCTTGGCGTAGTAGAGGATATCCGACACCATGGCCTTGATGCGGTCGGCGTTGCGCCGCACGGCGGACCATCCCTTCTGCACTCTCGCCTCGTCGCCGCGCGAGAGGCCCGAGTCCACCATGTAGAGCCCGCCTCCGAGACCGTTCAAGAGCCCTTTCAGGCTGTGCGAAACCGAGCCGATGAGGAGGCCCAGCTGGGTCAGTCGGTCCTCCAGCTCCCGGACCTCGGTGATGTCCGCGCTCATCTCCATGACGCGCGTGACCTGACCGCCGCCGTCGCGGATGGGTGCCGCAGTGACCAGGACGTGCCTCCGCCTACCGTCCAGAGACGTCACCACCTCCTCTCGGGTGTGACTGCGGCCGTCGTCGAACGTCTGCCGCACCGGGCATGGCTCGCACGGGCTCGTGCGGTGCTTGTAGGCTTCGTAGCACTTGCGCCCCAGCACGCTTCCGAAGTCGTCCTGGAAGGCCCGGTTGGCCTCGATGATGTTCAGGTCGAGGTCCTGGGTGGATATGTAGCACGGCACCTGGTCGAAGAGGGCCTGGTACCGTCTCTGGCTCCGACCGAGGAGCGCATGGAGTCGCTTGATGTGGGTGACGTCGGTGGACATCTCGATGACCGCCACGATCTCGTCCGTGCGGTTCCGGACGGGCATCGTGCTCACGAGCACGGCCAGCTCCTCGCCGGTGAGGGTGCGCACCCCCTCCTCGCTCTCGTGCGACTCGCCGTCGCGGAACGTACGCGCCACCGGACAGACTTCACACCGCTCCGACCGGCGCTTGTACACCTGGTAGCAGTATCGGCCCTCGAAGTCCCCGAAGTGCTGCCGGAACCGTCGGTTCGCCTCCACGATGCGGAAGCTCCGGTCTTGGACGGTCACGAAGCAGGGCATCGCGTCGAAGATTTCCCGGTACTCCAGCTCCATGGGATTACCCCTCCCGATGGACGACCTCCAGGGTCTTCCTGACGTTCAGGAGGAGCCTCTTCTCGTCCACAGGCTTGTCCACGTATCCTTCGGGAGGCCGAACCGAGCGCTCGTAGATGAGCCTGCGCAGCTCCGGCTTCCCGGTGACGATACAGACCTTCAGGTTCTTCAGCTCCGGATCCCCGCGCATCAGCTCGAACACCTCTCCCACGTCCCGGCCCGGCATGTGCAGGTCCAGGGTGACGAGGTCGGGCTTCTCCCTCCGGGCCAGAGTCAGCACCTCATCGCCGGTGCGCGCCCGGAAGACCGTAGCCCCGTTGTCTTCCAGCACCGAGGCCAGGAACTCGAGCTGGTCCTCCTCGTCGTCTGCCACGAGGACGACCCGACCGGCTAGCACCGGAGCCTCCCCCTCGACGGGTACGGCCACCGGCACCTCTTCCACCGGCACCACGACCCGCTCCTCGATCACAAGAGCGTTCGCCACCAGGTTCACGAGCTGGGTCACCTTCATGTTCAGCTCGTAGTGGCGGATAAGGTCCGTGAGGCCGTCTACGCAGTTGTGACACGAGGTCACGACCACGGGGGCACCGGTGTCCTGGAGCTGCTTCGCCTTGATGGAGCCCGACTTGAGTCGCCGAGGCGTATACTCGGCCATGGACATGGCTCCGCCTCCACCCGTGCAGCAGTAGTTCTCGGCACGGTTGGGGTACATCTCCCGGAACTCCATGCACACCAGACTAAGGAGCTCACGGGGCTCCTCGAAGAGCCCACAGCTGCGGGCGTTGTTGCACGAATCGTGGAAGGTGACGGGCTCGGGGTTGCGACGCTTGTCCACCTTGATCCGCCCTTCCTTGATGTAGCGGAGCATGGTGAGCACCGAGCTCTCCATCTCGAAATCCACGTCACGCTTCGCCCAGTTCGGGCCCTCACACCGGCTCGAGCGGTACCCGTGCCCGCATTCGGAGATCACCAGCTTCCTGCCCCGCAGGGCTTCCACACTCTCGTACAAACGCCGGGACACCGATCCGCCCAGGGCGTCGTCTCCGGAGAAGAGGCCGAAGTTGGTCATGTCCCAACCGTCGCTGGGCATGGTCCACTTCTCCCCTGCGGCGTGGAAGATCTTCGCGGCGTCGGCGATGCTCCGCGGGTCGTACTTCACCTCACGGGGGTTGATGGCGTAGACGACGTTGCTGTCGGGAACGTCCACGGGGATGCGGAAGTCGGGGTCGTCGAGCTCGTCGCGAACCTCCTCCTCCATCCACTCCAGCGTCTCCAGGTAGTCCTCTTTCAGGACCCCCATCTGGTTCCCGATCTCCCACTGGTCCTTGCTCACCACCGCCACGCCCTCGGGCATGATGCCCACGGAGACCAGAAGCCCCCGGGCCGTGCGATTGAACGTGGCGAAGTCCACCCCCATGGGGCAGTTGATGGTACACCTCCGGCAGTTCGTGCACTTGCCGAAGACGATGTCCTTGAGCTCCTCGAGGTCCGCCTCGGAGTCCACCGTCGCGGCGCCGACCCACTTGGGGAGCACCCGCCCGGTCCAGTCATAGTGGCGCTTGAAGATCTTCCTCAGGCGGTCCGCCTTGTACGCGGGGGCGTACGTCACGTCACCCGGGTTGGCGAGCACGTAGTGGCAGGCGTCGGTGCACAGGCCGCAGTGCACGCATGCCACCAGGGAGCCCACCACCTGCCGGTTGAGCTTCTGGCCCAGCAGATCGATGACCTGCTGTGCCTTGAGAGCCTTCTCTGTCGGTTCGGTCGTTGTCGCACTCATGGTCGCGGTCGCCCTCCCTCCTACCCGCGCGCCTTGCTGCGTACCAGCGGGTAGACTCCGCGGTACCCCATCGACTTGCCGAGGTAGTAGCGCGTAAAGGGGTAGTAGAGGTAGTGCGAGATCTTGCTGAAGGGGACGTAGACGAGGAAGAACGCCGTGAGGACGAAGTAGGTGACCAGCTGCCACTCACCGCCGGCGGTGGAGTTCGATACGCTCAGGAACGCGAACGCGAACCACACGGTGAGGAGCCACAGCGAGAAGTGGTCGTCCGGTGAGCTGATGGCACGCATGTACGGGTTCCGCGTGCGCCGGATGATGCGCAGGATGGCGACGATGAACGCGGCGCCGATGATCACCCGCAGCCCTGTCTCCACGCCGGGTGTGGCGAGGAGACCCGGGCCGTACGGGATCACGAATGACAGCGCGATGGCCGCGGCCACCCCGAGGTGGAAGACCACGAACTGAGCATACAGCAGCGGCTTGGTGCGCGTGCTCTCCATGGCCCAGGGCATGGCGATGATCGCCCAGGAGTACAGGATCCCCTTCCGGGGCGTCGTATGTGCCGCGCCGGTCGGCGCCTGCCGCTCCTTCCCCGCCTTGAAGCGCAGAAACCAGGCGATGCGCGTGATGTAGACCAGGGCCATGAAGGTCAAGGACCATACCTGCAGATCGTTCTCGGCGAAGTGGAGCGTCTGGCTGATCTCGGGCATGTCGGGCCTCCCGCGTCAACTCGCCGCCGCGAAGGCGGCCTCGAAGGCGTGCAGTTGGGGCGTGTCGAGGACACAAATGACGATCTCGTCCGGGGCGGCATCGTGCGCCCTGGACGCCTCGATGGCTTCGCGCATGACCCGGGCACTCACCGCCGGGGGGATCCCGTAGTAGCCTGCGCCCATGGCGGGAAAGGCGATGGACCTCACCCCGAGCTCCCTGGCTTGCCGGAAGCAGCTCGCCATGGTGTCGCGGAGCTTCTGCTCCGTGTCGGCCTCCCGGAACCGCGGCCCCACCGCGTGGATGATGTGCTTGGCCGGCAGCTTCCCGGCTCCGGTTGCCACCGCCTCTCCGGTGGGAACGGGTCCTCCGCCGGTCAACTCCTCCAGCTCGCTTTCGATCGACGCTCCCCCCCGGGTGGAGATGACGCGCCCGACGCCAGGGCCGAGCGCGAGGTCGGGTTGGGCATAGAAGACAAGGGCGTCCACCTCGAGCTGGGTGATGTCCGCCCGGACGACCCGCACGAGCCCGGACCCTACTTGGATCCCGGGCTCAGTCGCTACAGCTGATTCCATGGGTGATCTCCCCAGTGGAGCAGGTGCGCTCCGGTGCCGCTCTCGCCGACGGACCGGCGAATTCTCGACGAGCCGTCGCGTCGCTGGAGCCACCCCGGCTCACGGCGTCTGGATATTACGTGAAAATTATCTCATTTTCAACATGCACGTTCGGATTGGCGTCGATTTATGGGTTTGCCGCCGTCGGCGCCGATGTCCGGGGAATCGGAGGGAAGATGAGGAAGGACGCCAACAAGGTGCTGACCACGGGCCAGGCTGCGACGCTGTGTGCGGTCACGCCCGATGCCGTGCTCAAGTGGATCAAGAAGGGAAAGCTCTCGGCCTCCAGGACCGCCGGCGGCCACTACCGCATCGCGTTCCCGGACCTCGAGCCGTTTCTGGCCGACTTCGGGCAGAGGAAGCCCGGCGACGATCCGGTGCCGACCGCCGATTCCGGGTGCGAGCTGAACATCGACCTGCCGTCCGATATCCCCTGCTGGGAGTTTCTCGCCGACAACGGCAACCTGCGGGAGGCCTGCCGGCGGTGCATCGTCTACCGCGTGCGTGCCAGCCGGTGCTTCCTCATGGCGGGGCTGGAACCGGACGTGGGCCACGCCCACCAGTTCTGCGAGGGCACGTGCGAGGAGTGCCTCTACTACAGGCGGATCCGGAGCCGCCGGGCTCGCCTGTTGCTCATCACCCCCGACGGCGAGTTCGCGAGCCGTGCACACCGCTTGGACCGGACGGCCACCGTCTTTCGTGTGGCACGCAACGGATACGAGGCCGCGATCATGGTTCCGGAGTTGCGGCCCGACCTGGTGCTCATCGACCTGCACGACGTGCCCGCCGGTCTCGATCTCCTCGACTCGCTCGCTGCGGACCCGCGCCTACCCGATGTTCGCGTGATTCTGGTTGTACCCTCGGGGGAGGGGCGGCACCCACTGCTTCGTCGCCGACACCGTCTGGTGGTGGCGGTCCTCGAGAAGGACGATGTGGCTACGAGACTTCCCGAGACGCTGGACCGCATCATCGACCTGGGATCTCGGGGTGTGCACCGGACGGCATAGCCGTATTCTCGACAAAGAGCCGGGCATCCTCGTCCTTCCTCGCGCGAGAGCGTACGCTTCTCCGTCAGGTATTGCCTTTGCCGGATACACCATGCGAACCAGTGCCAGTCGTCGCGATCGAGTCGCCGCGAACGAAAGACGGTGATTGACTTGGAGCCTCAGCGATGAGCGCGCGCGTCCTGATCGTCGCGCTGGACGGAGCCGACGGCCCGACCCTTGATCGCTGTACTGCCGATGGTACGCTTCCTCACCTCGCACGGCTGCGGAACCGCAGCCGCACGATTCACCTGAAGGCGCCCCGCGGGTCTACCGACGACGCGATCTGGGCCTCCTTCAAGTACGGCGTCGGCCCTGGAGAACACGGCCGATACCATTGGTGGCAGCCCCTCCTCTCCGGTCGGATGGGCATGGCCTTTCTGGACGAGACGGGTCGGGAAGGATTCTGGAATCGTCTCTCGGCCGCAGGGCATCGCGTCGCCGTCTAGGGATAAGAGGTCCAACCGCCGTGTCGGCCTGGGAAGCACGGTAGGCTGCGGGTTCACGAGGGGCAAGGCGGGAAGATGGTGGGGGGAGGCGGAGAACGTGCCGGCGGAGTTAGGGGCGAGTGGCTGGGGATGCTCGTGGGAGACGGGGGGATGGGATGATGGGCGGTGGGAGTCAGAGCCGAATGAGGACTCCCGTGGGGGAATCGAGTTGTCAGTCGTCGAAGTCGCCTGGCAGGGACTGGTCGAAGTGGAAGTCGGGCACAGGCTCGGGCTCGGCGGGATCGAAGCTCGGCGTCTGGTCGATCGGGAGATCTCGCTGAGGCGGCCCGCGAGCGGGCGCGAGGGGCGGAGGCCGGTTGGGGAGGTCGAGGTGCACGAGGATGGCGGAGAGAACAGGCGGGTCGGTAATGAAGGCGAGGACCTTCATGGAGCCGCCGCAGGCTGGACAGAGGAGCGGCAGGACCTCGTAGATCCGAGCGAGGAGCACGGCCCAGCGGATACGCGCGGGGCTGGGTGAGCGAGGCTCGTCCAGAGAGGCGGAGGCGAGAGAGGCTGGCTCGGGGTCGGCGAGGCTGGGTGTCTCGGCGGGCGATCTGCCGATGGCGGCGACGGCGGGGCGCAGGCCGGCATGGGGCGCGAGGACGCCGTGGTAACGGTGTCGGTGCATGCGCGGTGGGGGCACGAAGGCGACGAGGCGCTCGAGGAGCTGGAGGAGAGAAAGGACGATTTCGGTGCGCCCATCGGGCGTGGGTTTGGGAAACCGATACAGAAGGCGCGCGTCGGGGGACGCCAGGGAGGCGACGCCAGCCAGGGCATGGAGACGCCCGAGGGCGAAGGGCGGGCGGGCACAGTAGCGCAGGAGACGCTCGAGGCCGGCACGGTCCTCACCCTCGATGCGCACTGAAGCGTCGATGCTGAACCCGCCGGAGCCCTGCCAGGAGAGCATGTCGCGGGCGTCGAGTTCGTCGAGGAGCCCGTGAGTGCGGAAGTACCGAAGCACGCGCCGCTGAACGACGCCCTGGAGCCGGAGCCAGTGCTCGGGCTGGAGGAGGTTGGCTTCGTGAAAGTGAGCCTCCCTGTCGTCGCGTCGGGAGAAGACGCCGTCGACAACAACCAGGTGGAAGTGGAGGTGTGGGTTCAAGGAAGAGCCGAAGCGGTGCAGGAAGCTGACGGCGCCGAGCTGGGCATCGGCGGGCGCACCGGGACTCACGCGACGGAGCGTGGTGCGGATCGCGCGTAGGAAGATCCGGAGGACGGCACCCGCGATGTCAGGGTTGTGGTGCAGGAAGGGACGTAGGCGCTTGGGGAGCGAGAGCACCCACTGTCTGGCGGCGAGGTGGGGCAGCACGTGATCCGTGAGATGGGCGGCGAGCTCGGCCATGCGGCGCGTGTTGCAGGATGGGCAGATCCCCCGGCCCTTGCAGGAGAATGGGATCAGGCGCTCGTGGCCGCAGTCCTCGCAACGAGCCCGGGCGAACCCGTGAGCGAGGATGCCGCAGCGCAGGTAAGCACGGAAGTCCTTCTCGACCCACCATGGCACGCCGTTGCCCAGGGGATCGACCTCCGCGGCCTGGGCGAGGAAGGTCTCCAAGTGGTGTTGAACGACCGGGTAGAGGGGCGTCGCGGTCGGACGTCGCGGCCGATAGGTGGCCGAGTGCGATGGCCTCGCAGGCGAAGGTGGAAGCCGGAAGAGTCGCTTGGCCGGGGTCGCCATGGCCAAGCGTGGAGTGACTCAGCGAGCGACTCCATGGGCCGATGGGCCTCGGTAGCGCCCGTCTCTCGGGCACAGACGCCGAACCCCGGAGATCTTGGCGTTCGGCTTCTAGTCTCCAGCCGCAGGGGGATTCGCTTGAGGGGATATAGCTCCCAGCGCGTGTCACGCTCGCCCGGCCGGCCGGCACGGCTTTGGCATACCCGGTGGCACACCCATCGGTCGACGGGACTCGTTAGTCATTGTTTTACAATGACTTAGGTGCCGTGGTTACCACAGCCCCCCCGCCGGTTCGAATCCGGCCGTCCCGATACGAGAGGGATCCTGCGGCGCGGGCGCCCGTGGGACCTCTCGGCCTCTCGGAGGCGGGCGCGCGGGGACGGCGGGATACGGACTCCCAAAGGCGAGGACGCACGGAGGCCGCAGAGCCCGGCTCGAACCGCGGGTCCGACCCGATACGCCGGGAGCGCTCCCTCGCTCCGTCCGACCGCCCCGATAGGGCACCGCGATGGGCCCTCGCTACCCGCAGGACGCGCGTACTGCCACTTCAGAAGTGGCAGTACGCCATCGCCGCGTATCAGCTTTTCTCAATTTCCTCCACGTACAGCTCCCCGCCCGACTCCCGGAATTCCCTTGCCTTCTCTCGCATTCCGGCCTCCGCGAACTCCTGGATGTCCGTGGAAATCTTCATGGAACAGAAGCGAGGCCCGCACATGGAGCAGAAGTGGGCGACCTTGGCGCCCTCCGCCGGCAGGGTCTCGTCGTGGTACTCCATGGCCGTCTGGGGGTCCAGCGCCAGGTTGAACTGATCCCGCCAGCGGAAGTCGAAGCGGGCCTTGGAGAGCGCGTCGTCCCACGCCTGCGCCCGCGGATGGCCCTTGGCCAGGTCGGCGGCGTGGGCGGCGATGCGGTACGTGATGACGCCTCGCTTCACGTCGTCGCGGTCCGGCAGGCCGAGGTGCTCCTTGGGCGTCACGTAGCAGAGCATGGCGGTGCCGTACCAGCCGATCTGCGCGGCGCCGATGGCGCTGGTGATGTGGTCGTACGCCGGGGCGATGTCGGTGGTGAGCGGCCCCAGCGTGTAGAACGGAGCCTCGTCGCACCACTCGAGCTGCTTCTCCATGTTCTCCTTCACGAGGTGCATGGGCACGTGTCCCGGCCCCTCGTTCATGACCTGGACTCCATATTCCCAGGCGATCCGGGTGAGCTCGCCCTGGGTCTCGAGCTCGGCGAACTGGGCTTTGTCGTTGGCGTCCCTGATCGACCCCGGCCTCAGGCCGTCCCCCAGGGAGAACGACACGTCGTACGCCCGCATGATCTCGCAGATCTCACGGAACCGCGTGTACAGGAAAGACTCCTCGTGGTGGGCCATGCACCACTTGGCGATGATGGAGCCACCCCGCGACACGATCCCCGTGAGTCGGTTCGCCGTCAGCGGGATGTAGCGCAGCAGCACCCCCGCGTGAACGGTGAAGTAGTCCACGCCCTGCTCGCACTGCTCCACGAGGGTGTCACGGTAGACCTCCCACGTGAGGTCCTCGGGCACGCCGTCCACCTTCTCCAGCGCCTGGTAGAGGGGCACGGTGCCGATGGGCACCGGCGCGTTCCTCAGGATCCATTCCCGGGTCTCGTGGATGTGCTTGCCCGTGGACAGGTCCATGACCGTATCGGAGCCCCAGAGGGTCGCCCAGCGCAGCTTCTCGACCTCTTCCTCGATGGACGACGAAACGGCCGAGTTCCCGATGTTGGCGTTGATCTTGACCTTGAAGGCCCGCCCGATGACCACGGGCTCGAGCTCGGGGTGATTGATGTTGGCGGGGATGATGGCCCTGCCCCGGGCGACCTCCGAGCGCACGAGCTCGGCATCCATCCCCTCCCGGATCGCCACGAACTCCATCTCCGGCGTGACCTCTCCCTTCCGGGCCCACTCCATCTGCGTGATGGGTCCCGCGCCCCCGCGGAGCGTGCGCCGCCCCAGCGCGGCCGGCATCTCCACGTCGGCGGCGGGCCGGCGCGACCGCTCGGTCTCGTGGACGTCGCGCTCGCGGATCCACGCTTCGCGGAGCAGGGGCAGGCCCTGGCGGATGTCTCCGCCCAGGGGGCCGCTGGTGTCGTACACACGGAGCGGCGGCTCCCCTCCCGACAGATGGATCTCCCGCATGGGGACGCGGATGCCGCGGGTGCCGTCCACGTACACCTTCCGGGAGTTGGGGAACGCCGCCGGATAGTCGGTGCCCACGTCCTCGGTCGGTGGCGCCGTACGGGAGGTGCCGTTCCCGTGTCTCCCCTTGCTGTGGTCGGGGGCGATGGGCAGGTCGCGTCGGGTCTTCTCGCTGTCGCTCATGACACTCTCCCTCGAGGGCAGATCGCGCTTTCGGCGGGATGAAAAGCGAGCGGCCGCGGGTGACGCAGATCACCCACGGCCACCAGGGGAGGGGGGCCTTCACCCCCTCTGCCGCGCTCGCCGCGCTCCCTCCGCCGGTCTGAACCGGATCAGGTTCCAAGGGTCGTTCTCAATCCACGGCACCGCCGACGATGTCCTGGTCGTCGATCGGCCCGGGATGCCCCTGGCGGCGTCCGGAAGCTAGCGGATGCGGGTCGGACGTACCACCCGGCCGCTGGCTTCCGTCAGCTCTTCTTGCCCGTCTTGACGAAGGCGCCGGTGAGCACCCGCTCCACCTTCGCGCTCTCGCATTTCGGGCATCGTGGGTCCGTCTGCTCGTGCTCGGAGATGCGCTCCACGCGCTGGAACTCGTGTCCGCACTCGAGGCACATGTAGTCGTAGATGGGCATGGCGTTCCACCTCCTCGCCGGGCCTCCGCGACAACGGCCCCCCGTGCGCGGACGACCCTGCCGAACCTGCCTTCCGGTATTCTAGCAGGTCTCCGAGGAGGGGGGGAATCCCCCACGGCCCAATGGTGGCGAGCGCCGCCGGTGGCGTGTGGGGAGCGTTTGGTGCCGCCCCGTGTAGACCCGTCCTGGGAACCTCATAGCTACCCCTTGGTGTTACATAGAAAAATTCATATATTGCTATCCTATGATTAGCGACCCCGCGGGGTCCTGTAACGAGGCGAGGAGACAATGGCCGTATTCGAGCTTACCGACGCCAACTTCGACGAGAAGGTGGCGCAGACGCAGGGTGTGACGGTTGTGGACTTCTGGGCTCCGTGGTGCGGTCCGTGCCGCATGGTGGGCCCGGTCATCGAAGAGCTTTCGGAGGAGTACGCGGGCAAGGTGAGCTTCGCCAAGCTCAACGTGGACGACAACCAGGGTGTTGCGGGCCAGTTCGGGATCCGCTCCATCCCCACCATCGGCTTCTTCAAGGACGGAGAGGCTGTAGGTGCGGTGGTGGGCGCCTATCCGAAGGAGGCGCTGCAGCAGGTGATCGAGCAGGTGCTCGTGGGAGAAGTCGAGACGGCCTGACCCCCGCGAGCAACGGCCTTGTCCACGGCCGCGCCTCCTCGAGGAGGCGCGGCCGTCTGCGTTCAGGGCGCACCGAAGTGCGTCTCTATCTCCACGCCGCACTTGCGGAGGAATCCGGTGGGGAGCTCCCCGCCGATGAACACGAAGACCTGGTCGGCGGGAACGTCGATGCGATGCCCTCCCTCTCCCGCCAGGCGCACCGCGTCGGCTCGTACCTCGACGGGGGTGGTCGACCAGAGCACCTCCATCATGTTGGCGGCGAGGGCGGCCTGGACGCGGTCGTGGTTCGCGGGCTTGATGCGCGAGAACGCGTTACGGCGGTACGAGACCCGCACCTCGTTTCCCGGCTGCTCGGCGAGTGACAGCGCTGCCTCCACCGCCGAGTCTCCACCCCCCACCACCAGGATGCGGTCGCCGGAATAGGCCTCCGGCTCGCGCAGCGAGTACGCGACGTGCACGGAGGTGTCCTCGCCCGGGACGCCCAGCTTCCTTGGGACGCCGCGGCGGCCCACGGCCAGGATCACGCGTCGTGCCTCGTACGCTCCCTTGTCCGTCGTCACCCTGAAGTGGCGTGGCGCCAGGTGGTCCACGGCCGCCACCGTCTCCCCCGTGGTCACGGTGAGCCCCTGTTCCGCCGCGATGTCCTCCCAGAGATCGATGAGCTCCTCCTTCGCCACCTCCCGCACAGGGAGCTTGCCGTAGCCGGGGACCTTCACCGGGCGGGTCAGCACGAGCTTCTTCCGGGGATAGTGGCGTACCGTGCCGCCCAGGCTCTCCTTCTCGAGGGTCAGATAGCGAAGCCCCCGGTGGAGCGCCGTCAGCGACGCGGCCAGGCCCGCCGGACCGCAGCCGACGACGATGACATCGAGAACGTCGTCGGGCCCGTGATCCTTCTCGCGGACGATGCCCTCGACGCACTGTCGGCCCTGTTCGAACGCGTTGGCCACCAGGCCCATCCCCCCGAGCTCTCCGACCACGTAGAGCCCCGGGACGTTGGTCTCGAAGTTCTCGCGCACCCGGGGCAGATCCACCCCGCGCTTTTCCGTTCCGTACACCAGCTGGATGGCGTCCATGGGGCAGCTGCGCTCGCACAGGCCGTGCCCGATGCACCGTGCCGGGGTGACGGCCACCCCCTGCCCCGCCCGGATCCCGAGAACACCCTCGGGGCACACGGAGACGCAGCTGGCCGTGCCGATGCACCGCTCCGGGTCGATGACGGGGTGCAGGGACACGGGCTCGTGGAGGCCGTAGCGCAAGGCCTCGATGTGGGCTTCCTCCGTGCGCCGCTCGTTCTTGCGCAGGCGGAGGATCATGGGGAGGGCGGTGAGCAGGGTCAGCCCGACCGCGACGGCCCAGATGACGAGGGTGTCGAAGTCCACGTGCATCAGAAGATGCGGTAGAGCGAAAGGTACATGTACTGGCTCGAGAGCACGCCACCCCAGGACTCCGACATGGTCAGGGAAAGCCGCATCGAAGGCGCGAAGGGAACATCCAGAGAGCCCTCCACCGTGTTCGTGACGAGGGAGCTCCGGAGGTAATCCGACCGGCTGTACCGATACCCCAGGCGCAGCCACGCCGGAGTCAGCGCCAGGGTCAGAGACGGCGCGGCGGACATCGTGCTCCCGAAGGGGCCGGACCACCGCGTCACCACGCCGGAAGTGCCGACGGGGCCCAGTCCCGGGAGCCGCGTGACGGAGTAGCTGGCCGTCGCCCCGTAGCTCTTCCTCCCCGACGCGTCACGGTTCACGGAGGCGCCCGCCGAGAGCCCCCCGGCGCCGCGCCAGAAGCCGAGCCCGGCATCCAACCGGTCGTTGCGAGGCAGGAAGGGCGAGCCCGGCAGCCATGGAGACCAGCTCTCCCGTCGCGACGCCCCCGCCGAGACTCTGAAACCACCCCCCACCGAGACCGAGCTGCGCAGCTGGAGCCACGAGATGCGCCAGCGGCCCCCCGCAGGATTCCGGTCCACCTGCAGGTCCTCGGACAGATACAGCCGCCGTGTGGTGACACGCTGGCTGAAGCCGATGAAGGTGTGGTCGGGAAGGCTGTCCCTGGGGCGCACGGCGCTGGCCGAAGCGTCGGCGTGCCATCGCCAGCCGTCCCCCTGCCGCTGGGCGTCGGCGAACACCGTGGCCTTGGGGTACTTCGTGGACGGTCGCTCGTTCCAGCGGTCGGGCTCGAAGCCGACCATGGCGCCCGCGCCGAACGAACGCCCCCCCAACCGCAGGTAGCCGCCGTCCCAGAAGCCGCTGTACACCTCCTCGGGGCTCAGGAAGCGGCCCACCGCGAAGCGCACGGGCGCGTGCCGGAAGTCCTTCTCCAGGACGGCGGAGTAGACCCTCACGGAGGTGGCCGGGTTGATGATGTCCCCGCTGCTGTAGCGGTACGCCGCCCTGAGGTTCGTGCGCAGGCTGAAGCCGCCCCCCAGATCGGGCACCGTGGCGTCGAACACGAGCCCCGGGGTAGCGAAGCGCATCACCGAGGAGGAGGGGTTCAACCCACCCACCTGGGTGGAGGACCGCACGCCGGTCAGGTCGAAACCGAAGCGTCCGTGGGGCTGGCCCAACACGCCGGCCTCCGAGGGGGGCGCGCGCTCCGTCGTCCGCGCGGAGGAGGAGCGCCTGGGCGGTGCCACCGCCTGGGGTGGCGGGGCCTCCACCGGCTCCCGCAGCAGCCACAGGGTGAGGGGCGTGCCCGACACGACGGGCAGTCCCGCGCCGATGAAGGTCAGGACCGACATGGTCTCGGTGCTGGCGGTGACCACCAGCCAGCCCGTCGGAGGCCCGAGGCTGTCGAGAGCTGCACGCAGAGTGTCGCCTGTGGCGAGTCCGTGGCGCGTGCCGATGTCGAGGTACACGGTGTTGCCTGCCACCTGGCGGACGCGTACGGTGACCTTCGGCCGTACCTGTGTCTGGACTGGCGCCGGCGCGCGGCTCTGCGCACGTGCGTGGCCCGGGCTGGAGGCGACCATGCCCCCCGCCACCACCGCGGCGCCCACGAAGAGGGTCCTGGCCCGGCGCACGTCAGCCGCCTCCCCCGTTCCGGTGACAGGAGTAGCAGGCGGTGCTCGTGTACACGTAGCCCTTCACGCCCGTGTGATTGGAGTCGGTGCTGCTCTGCGTGTGGCAGACGAGGCACGAGAACGACGAGAAGTCGCTGGCCACCGTGTGGCAGTCGGCGCACGTCGACCAGCGCCCCTGGTGGGTCCCCGAATAGATGGGGAAGTACTGCGAGTCGTGATCGAACGTGGACGGGGTCCAGGCGCTCACAGTGTGGCACATGGCGCACGTGGTGGGATAGCCCTGTCCTCCGTGGGCGCTGGTGAACTGCGTCTGATGGCACGTGGCGCAGTCGTTCTGGCCGGCCGGGTTGGGGAAGAGCAACGTGTAGCCCGGGACCGCGTGGCATGCCGTGCACGCCAGGGTGGCGTGGGCGCCCTGGAGCTGGAAGCCTCCGGCCAGGGCGGCGTGGTCCACCGTGGCGTTACCCCACGAGTTCTGGTTGTGGCAGGAGAGACAGGTGGTGGGGAAGCCCGAGCCCGCGTGCTCCCGGTTGTAGTCCGCCTGGTGGCACGAGACGCAGTCCTGCTGGCTCGCCGGCTTGGGGAAGAGCAGAGATCTTCCGTCCGAGGCGTGGCAGGAGCTGCACGGCAGGCTCGCGTGAGCGCCCTGGAGCTGGAAGCCCGTGAGGCCGTGGTCGAACTTCCCGACGTTCTTCCACGAGTTCTGGTCGTGGCACGAGAGGCAGGTTGTGGGGAAGCTCGTGCCCGAGTGCACGCGGTCGTAGTCCGCCTGGTGGCAGGTCACACAGTCGTTCTGGTTGGCGGGAGTGAACAGTGGCGCCATGTCGCCCGGGCGGTGACAGCTCGCGCAGGGGATGACCGCATGGGCCCCGATCAGGGCGTAGCCCCGGGCGACAGCGGCGTGGTCGAAGCCCCGCGTGTCGTTCCAGGCCACCGTGTTGTGGCACACGGTACAGGTGGTGGGAAACCCGGAAGTGACGTGGTTCACGGGGCGCGCGGCCTGGTAGTCCTTCATGTGACAGCTCGCGCACTCCGGGTCGACGCGGGAGAACGCGCCGCCGGCGTCCGTGACGTGGCATGCCTCACACGTGAGCTGCCGGTGGGCACCGGTGAGGGGAAACGAGGTGCGCGCGTGGATCCGTTGGCCGTCCACCTGGCGGAACGAGGTGGTGGTATGGCATTCGGCGCAGTCCTGCAGCATGCGCCCCAGATGGACGTCGGTGTGGCAGCTGGCGCACTCGTTCTGCTTCACCACAGGCTGGTCGAACCTGAGGTGCGTGTGGCAGCTCGTGCACGCCACGCTCGTGTGGGCACCCGTGAGGGAGAAGCCCGTCTCCGCTCCATGCTCGAATCCCAACGGCTTTCTCAGGACGGTCCACCCTTTCGCGGTGTGGCAGGCGGAGCACTGGAGGCTGTCCGGGAGGGTCCCGTGGGGACTCTGAACCGCCTGTTGCGCCGCTACATCCGGGGGTGCCGCCACCAGCAGGAGCACGGGTGTTCCTGCGACGCCCAGAGCGCAGAGAAGGGTCTGGCTCCACCGCGCAGATCGGCTCATGCGGCACCTCCGTGGCAGTCCTTGCATTCCGTTCCGAGAGGCCGGTAACGCACCATCAGGCGGCCCCCCTTGGTGCGCTCCGTGTGGTGACACGCCGAACACGGGGCGTCGCGGTGCGCGCCATCCAGCGGAAAGCGCGTCTTCGAGTGATCGAAGGACTCGATGTGGAACGACGCGACCGTGTGGCAGTCGCTGCACGCGCGTCCCGTGAACTGGTTGCCGTGGGGATTCGAGGCCTCATGGCAGCTCCGGCAGGTGACGGAACCCAGGCGGAAGGTCGGGTGCGCGGCGCCATCCTTCTCGTGGCAGGATCGGCAAGGCACCGCCACGTGTGCGCCCTTCAACGGAAACCGGGTCTCCCGGTTGTGCCGGGCGGCGTCGAACGTCGCCGGAACCCACGCATCCTCCCGGTGGCACGCATCGCAGGCACCACCGTCGGGTCGATGGACGAACGCCCCCTCGTGAGCGTCCTCGTGACACGCCTGGCACTTGGCGGCCTGGGGGCGCGGGAACGTATGGGACCCGGTCCCCCGCACGAACCGAATGTGGATTCCCTCGCGGCGCGACGCCGTCCTGGCGTCATGGCAGGCGGCGCAGGCGACCGTGGCGTGCCGGCCCTTCAACACGAAGCCTGTGGTGGCGTGGTCGAAGGAGCCCTTCAGGCTCGAACGGTCCAGCAGCGACCAGCCGCCGGTGCTGTGGCACGCGGCACACTCCTTCCTCATCGCCCCGTGGTGTGGGTCCTGGTGGCAGCTCCCGCACGACGCGAAGGCGATCCCACGATACCGCACGATCCGCTTGCCGCCCGTTCCTCGTGCGGAGGAATGGCACTGCGCGCACCGCAGGTCCCGATGCTTCCCGGTGAGCCGGAAGCGTGCCCGGTCGTGGTTGAAGCTCGCGGCGGGCTTCCATCGGGTCCCGTCGTGGCAATCGGCGCAGGACCGGCCTCTGAACTGACCTCCGTGGGGCGAATCCTTCTCGTGGCACGTGGCGCATTCCGTGGAGACGCCGCGGTACCGTACCAGGGGTGGCTTCCCTCCACGCCGTGGCGTCGAGGTGTGGCACTTCCCACATGCCAGCCGCAGGTGGGCACCCGTGAGCTTGAACGCCGTCCCGTCGTGGTCGAAGCCGCTGGTGTCCTTCCACCCCTTCGCGGTGTGGCATTCCTGGCAGCTCCGCCCCTGGAACTGGCCCGCGTGCGGCGAATCGGAGGCGTGGCACGACCGGCATTCGGTGGAAAGCCCCAGATACGTTCGGCCCAGGGCGCCGTGCTCGCCCGCAAAGGAGCGCACGTCCGGAGCCGTGACCAGCGCGGCCTTGTGGCAGTCGCGGCAGGAGGTACTTCGGTGTCGGCCCTCCAGACGCCAGCCCGTGCGGCCGTGGTCGAAGGTGGCCGTGTCGAGGCGCACGAGAGCGAAGTTCCTTCCGAAATGCTCTCGGTGGCAGTCGGCGCAGTCCTTCTCCGCCAACGAAGCGTGGAACCCCTTGCCCGCCTGGATCCTCCGCGACAGGGGCTTGTGGCAGGCCAGACAGAGCGCAGGGGAGATCCCCTTGTGGTGCAGCTCGTGACAGAGCGTGCACTTCGTGATGCCCGCGAGGTCGGCGTGCGCCTGCGAGAGCTTCCCGGGAGCGATGAGCTGCGCACGCGCGGGGGCCACCAGCGCGAGAAGCAGAGCGACGAGCACCCCCGCCGCGCGCACCGCGCCGGATCTCGGGGACCGTGCCCCTGCGCTGGGACGTGGACTCAGAAGATCCACGTGTATCCGAATAGAACCGCGACAACGACGTGGACTCCGAGGACGAGGAACATCACGACCGCCAGGGGCAGGTGGACGACGTGCCAGTACCTGAAGAGCCGCTGGAACGGCCGGAGCAGGAGCGTCTGCTGGCGGAGCTTATGCTGTTCGGCGGCGAGGTCGAGAATGGGACGCCGGAGCGCCGGTGGTACGTCGTGGTCCCTGAGGAGCCGTCGCATGCGACGGGCATGTCGCCGCTGCGCCATATCCTGGGCCAACGCGTAGCCGAGGGCGCCGAGCAGCCCTGTGGGCGGAGCCCCGGGAAGCGCGACATCCATCTCGAGCTCGGCCGTCTTCAGCCCCGTACGCGTGGCGATCTGGGTGCCGAGGGCTTCCATCTGCGCGGTGATGGCGTCCAGATCGAGAAAGCGCCCGTTCAGCGTCTTCGGAATGCGGACGTACACGTAGCGGCCGAACACGCCGCTCGCGACCACGACGGTCATGCTCCAGAAGGCGATGGAGACGAGACCGCCGAACTTGAAGGTGGTGTGGAGAAGGACGAAGAAGGGGCCCAGGGTGCAGAGGAAGATGTGCACCTGCAGCCAGTGCTTGAGGGCTCCGAAGCGGGAGAGCAGCCGTACCCGCTTGCGCGCGCCGTACCCGACGACACCGACGAGGATCATGGCCGTGCCTACGATCCCCAACCCATGCCCCACCAGCCCTTCTGGTGCGAACAGGGGCGCCAGTGATGAGTACGCCCGCTGGGGTATGGGCAGGAGATAATAGTCGAGCCCCCACACCAGCATCGAGCCCGCCGCGACCACCCACACGGCGGTCAGGATGGATGCGAGCAATCGCGCCTCCAGCGTGTCGCCCGGCCCCGTCCAAGGCCACTACAGTCGTGGAGGATCTCGCTTGCAAGAAGGATGCCCGCCTGCCGGGATCCCGGGGACCCAGCGAACAGGCGGGCTTTTGGGGCAGGCTACTCCTCTTCTTGCTGCTCCTTGCGGCGCTCCTCGGCAACTTTTTGCGCGATGTGCTCCGGCGCCTGTTCGTAGCCCGCAGACCGGCGCGTGTGGGCCGCTCGTCCCTGGGTCATGGATCGTAGCGTAGCCGCATACTTGTACAGCTCGGCCTCCGGCACCAGCGCCTTGATGGTGGTGCGGCCATTGCCGGGATCCATCCCCAGCACCTTTCCGCGCCGGGAGGTGAGATCACCCATGATGTCGCCCATGTACTCGTCGGGCGTCGTCACCGAGACCTCCACCATGGGCTCGAGAAGCACCGGGCGGCACTTCTCCGCCACGTTCCTGAAGGCCAGCGAGCCGGCGAGCTTGAAGGCGATGTCCGAAGAGTCCACCGCATGGTACGACCCGAAGTAGCACTCCGCGGCGAAGTCCACGAGCGGGTAGCCGGCGACGACCCCGCGCTGCGCCGCCTCCTGCACGCCGCGGTCCACCGACGGCAGGTACTTGGACGGGATGACACCGCCCTTGATGGAGTCGACGAACTCGTAGCCCTCGCCGCGGGCCCTGGGTGAGAGGCGGATCCAGCAGTCTCCGAACTGGCCGCGACCACCGGTCTGCTTCTTGTGGCGCCCCTGCCCCTCGCCTTTCCCCGTGATGGTCTCGCGGTAGGCGATTCGGGGCTGCTCGGTCTCGACGTTCACGCCGTACTTGCGCGCCATGCGCTCGAACTGGACATCGAGGTGCAGCTCCCCCAGCCCACGGGCGATGGTCTGGTGCAGCTCCGCGTTGAATTCCGCGATGAAGGTCGGGTCCTCCTCGTGGAGGCGGGGCAGCACCTCGCCCAGCTTGTCCTCGTCGTTCCGGCTTGAGCCCCTGATGGCGATGGCGATGTCGGGCTTCGGAAACGGGATGCGCTCCAGCTCCACCGGACGCTCCCGGGTGCACAGCGTGCTGTTGGTGTGGGTGTGCTTGAGCTTCGCCACAACCCCGATGTCGCCGGCATGGAGCACGGATACCTCCACGCGGTCCTTGCCCAACGGGATGCTCAGGTGGTTGAGCTTCTCCACGGTGCCGTCGGAGGCATTCACCACGTCCATGCCGTTGGTGATCTTGCCCGAGTATATCCGGAAGAACGACAGCTCTCCGACGTGGGGCTCCGAGGCGGTCTTGAAGACCAGCGCGGCCAAGGTGTCCGTATCCGTGGCGTGGACCTCGATCTCCTGGTCCAGCCCCGGACGGGTCGCCTTCTCGGGGGGCACCTCGGCCGGGCTGGGGCACAGCTCCACCATCTTCCGGAGGAGCGCCTGCATACCGTAGGTCAGCTTCGCGGATCCACAGAAGACAGGGAATATCTCGCCGCGGGCCATGCCGCGGGCCATGGCCTCGACGGCCTCGTCCCGGGAGATCCGTCCGCCCTCCAGGTAGGCCTCGAGCAACTTCTCGTCCGTCGTTGCGAGAGTCTCCTGGAGCTCGGTCCCCCACCTGGAGGCGCGCTCCTGGTACTCCGGGAGAACGTCGGTCTCCTCATAATCGCCGGTCATCGTCCCCTGCTTGAAGATGTGCGCCTTCTCGCTGAAGAGGTTGACGATGCCCTTGAAGTCCGGCCCTTCCCCCACCGGGATCTCGACGGGAAGCGCCTTCTCGCTGAGGTGTTCCTTGATCTGCTGGTAGACGCCCTCGAAGTTCGCGTGCTCCTTGTCCATCATGGAGACAAAAAAGACCCGGGGGATTCCCCGGGCCTCGCAATACTCCCACACCCGCTCCGTCCCCACCTCCACGCCGGAGGTGGCGCTGACGACAATGATGGCGGCATCGGCCACCCGTACCGCCGAGAGGGCCTCCCCGGTGAAATCGAGATAGCCGGGGGTATCCAGGAGGTTGATCTTGGTCTGCCCGTACTCGGCATACGCCGGCGTCAGCTGGATCGACACGCCGTGCGACAGCTCCTCGGCGGCGTGCATGGTGAGGGAATGGCCTTCGTCCACGTTGCCCAGTCGCTTCGACGTGCCGGCCACGAAGCACATCGCGTCGACGAGGCTGGTCTTCCCCGATCCACCATGACCCAGAATGGCGACGTTGCGAATGTGATCGGTGGTGTATTCCACGGCCATGCCGCGTCTCCTCCATTCGATGAATCGAGGCCCGCCGCAGCTGGCCGAACCGACTGCGGGGGGCCCCGCCTGGTACCCTCAGGGACACCGGATTGTAGGGGCGCTCGAAGGGGCGAGCAAGCCGGGAAAAGCCCTACAGCACGGGATGCCGGACCGGGGGTCGTCCGCGGCGTCTGCACCACCGCGGCGTCTCCACCGCCTCACGCACCTCCGCCCGCTTCACCGCCGCTTCGTCAACGGCTCTGCAACCTCCCGGTGGTCATCTCCACGGCCAGCCGATTCATGCCGTACACATGGGTCAGGGCAGCGAGGATCGCCCGTATGTCCACGGCCACCGCACGGTCCACCTTGGGCATGTAGATGTAGTCACCGGAAAGGCTCTCGATGTTTCCGTCGAAGATGAGCCCGACGATGTTGAGGCTCTTGTCCAGCACCGGTGAGCCCGAGTTGCCCCCGATGATGTCCGCCGTCGAGACGAAGTCGAGGGGCGTGGCGAGATCGAGCCCGGCCGGCGGCGTCTTCCAGCGGTCGGGGAGCGCCCAATCGGAGCGGCCGGTGAAGGAGAAGTGCCGGTTGTACAGCCCGTAGAAGGTGGTGTGCCACGGCGCTTCCGTCCCGTTGTAGTCGTAGCCCTTCACGACGCCGTCGGCGATGCGCAGCGAGAAGGTGGCATCCGGCGGCTGCGACGTTCCATAGAGGGCGAAGCGCGCCTTGCCCAGCTCGGTGGCGATCTCGCGCTCCTTGGGAAACACGTTGGAGACCATGCCCTGGAACTGGATGAACGTGGGCAGGTAGGCGCGCACGACCTGCAGTGCCGGGTCCGTCATCGCCACGGTTTTTGCCGCGATGGCGGCGACCGCTCCCGCCGAGTCGGCGAGGGTGCTGTGGTCGTGCACGGACGCTGCCACCTCCTCGGGCGTGCGGCCCCCGAGCACGGACTTCACCAGAGAGCTGTTCTTCCCGTAGAAGGTGGCGAAGTCCCGGAACCGCGCCACCATCAGGGAGTCGTCGAGCGCGGCGTCCTGCTGTGGAACCGAGTCGAGCGCTGCGATGAGGCCCTTGGCCTGGTCGTCCGACCCGGCTCCGGCCTGGACGTTGAGGATCTGGAAGGCGAGGAGGGCGCGGTGCAGCGTCGCCGAGGACATGCCGGGGTCGGTGAGAGCCAGAAAGGCCCCGAACCCGCCGGCCTGCTGCCGCTTCTCCGCCTGCAGGTGCGCCATGCGGTCGATGAGATCCCCATACTTCCCCGCCAGCGCGGAGTCCGCCTCGATGGCGGCCTGGAACTTCCGTTCGCTGTCCTTCCGGCGCGCCAGGATCACGGGGTCGTAGAGGCCCTTCACCTGCCCGGTGTACGCCTTCTCCGAGTTGGACCATTCGAAGTACGTGTTTCGCAGGTGGCGGGCCGCGGCCTCCTTCGGGTGGATTCGGATGTACGCGTCGAGGACCTTCATGCGGGACCGGAGCAGATCCATGATGTCGCGGTCGCCGACGTCCCGCCTGAACTCGAGCTCCGCCACGGTCTGCAGCCTGCTCGTGGAACCGGGGTTGCCCACCACGAAGATGGGCTCGCCCTCGTGGATGCCCTCCGTGGTCACGTGGAGATAGTCGGGTGTCTTCAGGGGCTTGCCGTCCTCCCCGTACAAGCGGAAGAACGAGAAGTCGAGGTTGTAGCGGGGATAGGTGAAGTTGTCGGGGTCCCCGCCGAAGTAGCCGATTTGCATCTCGGGGACCATCACCAGCCTGGCGTCCGTGTAGCGGTGGAAGATGTACGCCGAGGTGCGCGCGCCGTCGTACAGCGAGATCATCTGCACGAGGATGTGTGCCTGCTCGCCCCCGCGCTCCTTGGTGATGCGCTCCTTGATCTGGTTCAGGACCGTGTCGCGCTGGTCGGGACGCTGGGCCAGGGGCACGTTCGCCAGCCGCTGATTCACCTCGTTGGTGACGTCCTCGATGTCGATGAGCTGATCGGCGTGGAAGTCCTTGACCGGCCTCTCCTCGGCCAGGGTCTTGGCGAAGAAGCCGTTGTCCAGGAGGTCCTCGCCGGGCTTCTGCACCTGCGAGACGAACTCGCGGGCACAGTGGTGGTTGGTCATGATGAGGCCGTTGGGCGAGACGAACGACGCCGAGCAACCCGGAATCCGCAACGCCCCCAGCCTCGCCTTGGCGAACCAGGCCGAGTCCGGGCGGAAGCCGTAGGTCTGCGTGAAGTAGTTGATGGGCGGGTACTCGAACGTCCACATCCTGCCCTGGTCGAAACGACCGGCGTGCACCGTATCGAGGTCGACCCCGAACACCGTGCGCGGAATCAACTGTCCCTTCGCGGTGTCCGTTCGGACTATGGGAATGGGCCGCGTCGTGTCCGGCGTGACCGGGCGCGCGCGCGGTGCGGGGGCCGGCGGCGCCGCCGGAGCCGCCGAAGTGCCACCGCCGCATGCGCTCACGATGAGCACGACACCCAGGGCCGTGCCTGCGCGTATCGTCGTCCTGGTTCGTCTGCCCGGGGACTGGACCATCGTCTTTCTCCGCTGTTCCGGTTCTCCGCTCCCTCTCACGCAGGTCCAAAGCTCGCCGGGGGCGCGTGCGGCCACAAGGCAACGGCGGGGGCCCGCTGCCGGCTCTTCTCCACCCGACCGGCGGCGGGCCCCTCCACGCAGATAGGACGCCTCCTGGGGCTGGTGCTCCGGGTCAGAAGTTCGGCGAGCCCCCCGGAGGCAGGACGTGGCAGTCCACACAGTTGCGCCCGGGCATGTGCTCCATCCGGTCGCGGTGGCATACCAGGCAGAGATGGCGCGTCCGGGAGGCGTCTCGAATCTCCGGCGGGGCGCTCACGTGGCACCCCGTCCCACCGCACCCGAGGTGCGCGGCCCGGGTGTGCGCACCGGCCGCCGGCGGTGCGTGGCACCGTGTGCACTCCCTCTGTGGATCGTGGTGCTCCGCGTGACACCGTGAGCAGTCGACCTCCCTCGCGCTGCCCAGCGCGTCCTCGCTCGTGTGGCACGCCGAGCACTGCATGTTCCAGTGGAACCGGTGCTCGAAGGGCAGCTGGCGTGTCGGCCCGTCCAGGGAGCCCAGGTGGATGTCCAGGATCCGTGTCACCATGAGCGCGGTGGTCCGCACGTCATCCAGGTCGTGGCAGCGCGTGCAGTCCTGCGCCAGGGGCGGTCGGTGGTGGCACGCGCGGCAGTCCGCCACCGACATCACCTCGAGAGTGCCGTGGTTCGCCTGCGCCCCGTGGCACGCCGTGCAGGGCACCGAGGTGTGCGTCTCGTGATGGAACGCCAGGCTCCCGGGCGGGCCCTGGATGGAGGCCGCTCCTGCCCATGCCACCACCCGCCCGCCTGCCGGGTGACAGGCGGAGCACTGCGCCCCGTTGCCGGGAACGCGGAACGAATGGGGCACGTGACAGTGGGTGCATTCGCTCAGGAGGGCTGGCGTCAGCGTTCCGTGGAAGGGCGTGATGCTCTCGGGGTCGGTATGGCAGCCACCGCCGGAGCACGCCCGCACGGTCTGGGCCAGGGCCTGATCCTGCCAGAGGTCGTGGCACACCGCGCACACGCCTCCGTGGGGCTCGTCCGCCGGCACGGGCCGATCGAGGCAGTCCTGCGGCCGCCTCGTCAGGCAACGGCGATCCCCGGCTCGCGGTGTGTCCACCACCTGCGCATCCACCGATCCCGCGCCGATCCCGACAGGGATCCCGGGGCCGGCTGCCGGGGAGGAGAGGGAGACCAGGACCAACCCCAACGTTGCCGCCACGGCGACGATGGGCCTCGTAGCGTATCCCCTCTGCGACCCCCCGCCTTCGTAGCTCATCGCCAGCGACGGTGACGGAGCTCCTCCGACGGTGACGCGCGCGGGCACGGGCTCCGGTGCCTGGGCACGAGCCGGCGCGGGCGACGCGCCCCGCAGGATGGGGAACCTCTTGACCAGGATCAGATATCCGAGGAGCTCGGCCGCCACGATGCCGAAGCTCACCGCGAACTCGGGAATGGCCGGGAAATACGACCACTGCGGCCCCGGGTCGAACGCGAAGAGGTACGTGGAGAAGCGGTACAGCGCGCCGGCCAGCACCACCAGGAGCGCCATGGCGATCAGATAGCGCGGCCGGGCGGCCCGGCGGCGCAGAAGGAGGCCGCCGGCGGGCAGCAGGAAGAGCGCCATCTCCCCCAGGAAGAGGAGGCTGTGGCCGTCCATCTGCCCGACGAGACCCAGCCTTCCGCGGTACGCCAGATCCGCCAGGCGGAGGGCCACATAGCCGAAGATCACCACCGCGACGGGCACCGCCAGGCCGCGCAGCATCGGCGTCTCCAGGGGCCTCTTGAACACGCGCGCCGAGACGATGGACTCCAGCGTCACCACGCCGTATCCCATGGAGATGCACGACAACAGGAACAGCAGCGGCAGGATCGGCGTGTGCCACAATGGGTTCAGCTTGTGGCCCGCCATGAGCATCAGGCTGCCCAGCGAGGACTGGTGCATGGTGGGGAGAAGCAGGCCCACGGCGATGAAGATCGGCATGGCCCGCTCCACCCTGGGCGACAGGGTCACCGCCAGCCTTCTCAGACCCGAGACCTCGCTCTCACGCCAGCCCTTGAGGATCACCGGCGATACCTCGATCCACAGAACCATCGTGTAGAGCATGATGCAGAGCGCGACCTCCAGGAGGATGGAGTTGAAGTTCCAGGTCCAGAAGAAGAGCGGGATCTTGTAGAAGTTCCACGCCCTGCCGATGTCGATGAGGACGCTCAGGCCACCCAGAGTGTACCCGAAGGCGGAAGTGACCAGAGCGGCGCGTACCAGCGGGTGGTACTTGCCCCGGTTCGCCACGTACACCAGAAGGGCCATGGCATAACCGCCACAGGCGAGCGCCGTCCCCGTGACCACGTCGAAGGCGATCCAGAGTCCCATGGGATAGCCGTCGTTGAGGTTCGTCGTCGCACCGAGCCCGGCTGTGAAGCGCCACAGCACCGCGATCACGCCGACGACGATGAGGGAGGCGAGGAGCAGGACCGGCGAAGTGACGAGCGGGCCGCCGACGGGAGCGGACTCCTCGGTCTGGTGCGTCGCCTTCTCCTCCGCACGCAGCTTCCGGGTGTTGCGCCGCACCACCGCCCCGAGGATCGCCAGCAGAGCCAGGGGCGCCGCGAAGCCACGGTACAGCGTGTGCTGGATGGTCTCCGGCAACGTGGCGACCGACTCCTCCCCCAGGTCGGGCAGGCCCAGCTCCGCGAACGAAACGCCGGCGGCAGCCAGGTACAGGACGGAGGTCCCGCCTCCGTCGCGCTCACCGTAGATCTTGGGGTTGTAAAGGTCGGGCTGCGTGGCCATCCGCCGCCGGGCCTCGGCGAGCATCTCGCTCCGTGTACCATACGTGAGGGCGCCACGGCGGCATGCGTCGACGCATGCGGGCTGGAGACCCTGGGCGCGCCGTTCGGGGCACATCTGACACTTGGTGAGCCGGGGACGGGCGGTGTCCCACTCGAAGCGAGGCGTGTTGAACGGGCACGAGATCTCGCAGTACCGGCACCCGACGCACAGGTCGCCGTTCCAGGTCACCGCCCCGTCGGCATCCCTCTGCATGGCCCCGAGCATGCACGCGCTGACGCACGCCGGGTCGACGCAATGCATGCACTGCACCTTGCGGAAGCGCTCCTTGCCCGCCACCCAGAACCGACGTACCACCGTGAGGGCGGAGTAGGTGAGGTCGGGATCGTCGGACAGCGCCAGCGCCGGATCCATCCCGTTCGCCTCGGCGCATGCCACGGCGCACTGTCGACAGCCTATGCAGCGGGTGGCGTCGTAGAGGATGGATTTGGAGTCCCGTGGCAGGGTCGCCGCCCTCTTCCCTGCTCGGAGACGACGGGGGATCAGCGACACCGCTGCCGTCGCCGCCAGGGTCTTCAGAGCCGTTCGCCTGGTGATGCTCATGGTCGGTACCCGAAGTCGCGTCGTGGGAGACTCGTGCGACCCGGGCACCGCGGCCGCGGGTCGCCGCCTCGTGCGCCCGCCGGCCTGCATCGAGGGCCGGCGGGGATTCCGGACTCAGCGGTTCGGGATCCCGGTGTCGCGTGGGAAGTAGACGAGCCGGACCAGGCCGATCACCACGAGGAGCGCCACCGCGATAGGGATGGTGGCCATGGTAACCTCCGATGGCGGCGCCTCTCCGGGCCGTGTTCCGGTCCGGCAGTCCGTCCCGCGCCACCCGGAGGCGGGCGGGTCGGCCCGGAGAGGGTTCCACCGATGAGCTTGGGAGACTCGGCTGCCGGACCGGCCACCCTCATTGTTGATGGTATATGATATTTAACTGCCAAAAATAGTTAACGCAAGGTGACAATCATCCGGCGAGCCGACACGGGGGCCTGTCCAGAAGGATACCTCCCCGTCATTATATACCGGGGTTGAACGATGCGGACCCGTACGGTGCGCAGCCCTTCCCCTTGGCATCCCCCGGACGGACTGCCGATGTGAACGACGAAACGCTGGCCTTGTTGCAGCGCCTCATGGGCGCGTCCCAGATCTACTGCTCCACCATGACGACGGTTCTGGAGCGTCTCCTGGAGGAAGCCAGCGGCACGCAGCTCGCCCTCTCGCAGCTGAAGCTGCTGCTGCTCATCTCGCGCACGCAGTACCGGCTCAAGGTCACGGACGTGGCCGATTTCCTGGACGTGTCCAACGCGGCCGCCAGCCGTGCCATCGACCGTCTCGTCCAACGCGGCCTGGTGCACAGGGCCATCGCCCCCGACAACCGGCGTGCGGTGGACCTGACCCTCACCGACGAGGGCAAGGCGCTCCTCGGCCAGTTCCAGGACCTGAGGGACCAGGAGATGAAGCGCCTCCTGGGAAGCTATCCGGCGGAGAAGCTACGCGAGGTGACGCAGGCTCTGGACGAGCTGTCGGTCCTGATGCTGGATCTGGACGACGCGGCGGAGCGACAGTGCCTGCGCTGCGACGTGCACTTCCGCCGCGGATGCGTCCTGCGAGAGGTCATGGGCGTCGACTGCGAGTCGCGGACGGCCCTCTTCGAGACGGCGCGGCACGCCGAAGACTGAGCTTCGCGTCACCCAAATGCGATGGGGCGCCTCAAGTCGGATGCCAGGGCAGGAGGGCGAGCACGGCGACTGAGACGTACCTGAATGGTACGTCTCAGGGAAGCCGCGCGGAGTCCAACGACCGGGTACGCGCGCCCGACGGGCGTGGGTGGCGCCGATTTCACGTGCCCAGGCCTCAGCAGTTGGCCTGCCGCACGCAAGCGAGCACCTTGAGGGCGCGCTCGTCCGCGATCCCGTAGAATACGTGCACCCCGTCCTTGCGGCGCCGGAGGATCCCCTTGTCCCACATGGTGGTGAGGTGCTGAGAGGCCACGGCCTGCTCCACGCCGAGGGCCTCGTAGATCCGGGTGACGGTGCACTCCCCGTCCTTCTCGAGCACGTCGAGGATGCGCAGTCGGAGGGGGTGGCCCAGGCAGCGGAGAACGAGGGCGGTATCCTCCACCGCCGCCTCCGTCAGGATCTCCTCCATGTGCCCCCCTGGTACGCTCGTATTCGGGAATCAACGAGATATAGATATTACTATATTAGCGCGCTGTCAACGTCCCTCGTAGAGCGACCGCCCGGGTGTTCCGTGGCTCAGTTGGAACGATGTCGCTTGGAGACCTCGTCCAGCAGCTTCAGCTCGTCGGGGGTGAGGGAGGCCATCCCCTCGGCGGAGATCTTGTCCAGGACGGCGTCCACGGCGTCGTAGAGAGACTTGTCCTCGCGGCGTGCACCGGTGCGCGCCGGACGGCGGGGGGCTTCCTCGTGCTCCTCCCGGGGCACGATGGCCATGCGGCGCGCGCGCGCGGCCTGGCGCAGGCGCTGCACCGGCCGGCCCAGGCGCCAGTCGCTCTTCAGGTAGATGAACCCGGTGGCGAGCCCGCCCAGGTGCGCCATGTAGGCGATGCCGCCGCCCGAGGGGGTGACCATGTAGAGGACGTTGATCAGGACAAGGGCCGCCACGAGCCACTTGGCCTTCACCGGGAAGATGCCGAAGAGATAGATGGGGGCGTCCGGCCAGATCATCGCGAAGGCCAGCATCACGCCGAGGATGGCAGCGGACGCACCCACGATGGCGTTCGGCATGAACAGGTAGCTGAGGCCGACGCCGCCGAGCCCGCAGATGACGTAGTACTTGAAGAACTCCCGAGACCCCCACCGCTCCTCCACCGGAGGCCCGAAGAAGAAGAGGAACAACATGTTCCAGGCCAGGTGCCAGAACCCGGCGTGGACGAACATGTAGGTGAAGACGCCCCAGGGTCGGATGAAGATCGCCCGGGGTTGGAAGGCGAACCAGTCGTACACGAACGGCTTGCCCACCAGCAGCGTCAGGCCGAAGACGGCGACGTTGGCGATGAGCAACCGCTTGACCACAGGGGTGAGCCTGTAGCCGAAGCCGAACGTGCGGTACGTGTACGACATCCACGCCCTGCGTGCTGTAGACGTAGTGGGGGATCGGATCAAACCCCCACATCCGGGGGCAGGTTCCGATGGACGGGGACTCGTCCCCCTCGATTACTTCTTACGCCCGTGTGCCCCCGATCCTTGCGGCCGCCAGGGTAACGATCCTGTGGCAGAGGTCGGGGAATGGGATCCCCATCGCCTTCGCCGCCTTGGGAAGAAGGCTGTTCGCGGTCATCCCCGGCACCGCGTTCGCCTCCAGACACCAGAGCCCGCCCCCCTCGTCCATCATGAAGTCGACGCGGCTGAAATCCCTCATGCGCAGGGCGCGATGGGCCCGGAGCGCCAGCCCCTGCACGCGCCGAGCGACGTCGTCCGGCACGTCGGCCGGGAAGACCTCCCGGGCCAGTCCCGGCTGGTACTTGCACGCATAGTCGAAGAGCTCGTGGGCGGGGATGATCTCCCCCACGGGCAGAGCCTCGTCCCCCACCACCCCCACAGTGAGCTCGCGTCCCCTCACGTACCGTTCGAAGAGGACCAGGTCACACCACTCCCGGCTCTCGGCAATCGCGCTCTCGAGCTCCCGCTGGTCGTGGGCCAGGATCAGCCGCAGCGACGAGCCCCCGCTCGACGCCTTCACGACCACCGGTAATCCCAGCGCAGCCTCGATCTCGTCGGGGGTAGCGTCCCCCGCGAGCCAGTCCGGCGTGGGAATGCCCGCGGCGCGCAACAGGCGCTTGCCGACCTCCTTGTCCATGGCCAGGGAGCACCCCAATCGGTCGCTCCCCGTGTAGGCCACCCCCGCCACGTCGAGGAGTCCCTGGATGGTCCCGTCCTCACCCGATCCCCCGTGAAGCGCGAGGAAGAAGACGTCCACCGGGCCCAGGGACGGATCGCGCGTCAGGGCTACCGTGTGGCCTTCGTCCAGGCGCACCAGATCCGCGTGGGTCGGCGGATCGACCCGGACCCCCTCGGAGAGGAGGCGTGTCTCCTGCTCACGCGAGAGGACGCCGCGGACCGTGTCCACGGCCACCACCTCGTGGCCCGCTTCCCGAAGCGCCCTGGCCACCTCGGCCCCGGACGAGAGCGACACCTCCCGCTCGTCGGACGTCCCCCCCATGAGCACGGCGATCCTCACGGCATCCGCCCCCGTGCCCCTGTGCTCCCGCGGGAGACCACCGTCTCGCCTCCTCCGCGCCGGGGTCTCAGACCGCGGCTCCGGTGAGCGCGCGCACCAGGTCGTACCGCGTGACGATGCCTACGAGCGAGGTGCCGTCCCGCACCAGGCAGGCCGCGTTGCCGCGCTGGAGGAGGCGCCTCACTTCGTCTGCCTCCATGTGCGCGTCGAGGGTAGGGTAGGGTGCGTCCATGACGGCGCTCACGGGGCCGTCCAGGATCCCCGGTGCATCGATGACGCAGGCCATGAGATCGCTCTCCGCCAGGGATCCCACGCACTCCCCATCCCTCACCACCGGCAGCTGCCCGATGTCGTAGGCGGTGATGGTGGAGAGCGCCATGCGCACCGTCGTGTCGGGCGGCACCGTGATGAGGCCGGAGCCCCCATCCTTCCGGCGCAGCAGCTCGCTGACGGACTGCCTGCGCGGCCTCGGGAGGAACCCGTTCTCGCGCATCCAGTCGTCGTCGAACGCCTTGCTCAGGTAGTGCTCTCCCCAGTCGCACAGCACCGCGACCACGAAGGCGTCCGGGTCGTCCAACTCCCTGGCCAGGGCTACAGCCGCGTGCACGATGAGACCCGAAGAGCCCCCCACGAACAGCCCCTCTTCCCGCGTCAGTCGCCGGGCCATGAGAAAGGCGTCGCGGTCGCTGACGGTCACGTAGTCGTCCACGACGTCCAGATCCAGGGTCCCCGGGATCTTGTCGTTCCCCAGGCCCTCCACCTTGTAGGGATGTCCCTCGACCTTCTCGCCGGTCTGGAAGTACGGACCGATCAACGATCCTTCGGGGTCCACACCGATGACGCGAACTCCCGGACTCTTCTCCTTCAGGAAGCGCCCTGTGCCGGTGATGGTGCCACCCGTGCCGGCGCCCGCGAAGAAGTGGCTGATCCTGCCGTCGCTCTGCTCCCACAGCTCCGGTCCCGTGGTACGATAGTGCGCGTCCGGATTGGCCGGGTTGTAGAACTGGTTCGCAAGTACCGCGCCGGGCGTCTCGGCCGCGATGGCCTTGGCCTTCATCACGTAGTTCTCCGGGTGGTCCGGCGGCACCGCCGTGGGCGTGATGACGACCTCGGCTCCGAAGGCCCGCAGGAGCTTCACCTTCTCGTGGCTCATCTTGTCGGGCATGGTGAAGATGCAGCGGTACCCCTTGATGGCCGCCGCCAGGGCCAGGGCCAGGCCCGTGTTCCCGCTGGTGCCCTCCACCACCACGCCTCCGGGATGGAGGCGGCCCTCCGCCTCGGCCGCCTCGATCATCGCCAGGCCGATGCGGTCCTTCACCGAGCCCCCCGGGTTCATGAACTCGGCTTTCCCGTATACCGGCGTGCGGCAGCCGTCGGTGACGCGGTTGAGACGGACCAGCGGGGTCCACCCGACCATCTGCAGAACGTCGTCGTAGGGACGGCGGTGGCGCTCGGACATGCCGGGGCTCCGTAGGCGACGAGGGACGTTCGACGGTGACGGTGGGAGCCTAGCCACACGCCCGGCCGGAAGCCAGGGGAGCGGCGGCGGCGAGCCTCACTCGCTGGAGGACAGGCCCCCCAGGGTGTCGGGGCGTGGGCGCTTCGAGAAGTGCACGGGCACCTTCGCCCAGACTTCGATGCGCTTGCCGTTCCTGCGCGCCGGGTTGAAGCGCATCTTCCTCGCCCCTGCGACCGCGGCGGAGTCGAAGGCCGGGTACCCCGACGACTTGAGGACCTCGATGCTGTCCACCGTGCCGGTGTCCGTGACCCGCACTCTCAGGAGCGTCTCCCCTTCACGGTCCTGGTCCCAGAGCTGCAGGGGGTACTCGATGGGTACCTCGCCGTAGAGCGGCGCGGGCTGCTGGATTTGACCCTCGCCCCCGCATCCCGGGAGAAGGAGCATGGCCGCCATGGCCCCCGTCCACACGAGCAGGGGAACGCCCGCGATGTCGTCGCGCCACTTCACTCGCTTCCGCCCTTCGCCGACCGCCTGAGCTCGTACAGGAGATCGAGAGCCTCCCTGGGAGTCAGACCGTCCGGCTCGAGGGCGCGCAGGCGGTCCACCACGGGATGCTCCACCGGGAACATGGAGAGCTGGTCCGGGGGCGGCTCCGAGCGAGGCCGGTGCGCGCCGCGCCGGCCGAGACCCTCACCCCCGTGGGTATGTGTTCCCTCCAGCTCGGCGAGAAGTTCCCGGGCCCTGTCGATGACGTCCTCCGGGAGGCCCGCGAGCCGTGCGACCTGGATGCCGTAGCTGCGGTCGGCGCCTCCGTCCACCAGGCGGCGCAGGAACACGACCTCATCCCCGACCTCGCGTACCGAGACGTTCATGTTCTTCACCCCCGGAAGGAGATCCCCGAGCTGGGTGAGCTCGTGGTAGTGGGTAGCGAAGATGGTCCTGCACCCCAGCCGCTCGTGGATGTGCTCCGTGACCGCCCACGCGATGGAGACGCCGTCGTAGGTGGATGTCCCGCGGCCGATCTCGTCCAGCAGCACCAGTGAGCGGTCGGTGGCGCCATGCACGATGGCCGCGGTCTCGCTCATCTCCACCATGAAGGTGGACTGACCCCGCGCGAGGTTGTCCGAGGCCCCGACGCGCGTGAAGATGCGGTCCGTCACGGGCAGGCGCGCCGCGTCCGCGGGCACGAACGACCCGATCTGGGCCAGGAGCTGGATGAGGCCGACCTGCCTCAGCACGGTGCTCTTCCCCGCCATGTTGGGCCCCGTGAGGATCACCATCCAGCCGTCCTCGTCCAGCACGAGATCGTTGGGGATGAACTCCTCCTTCGGCATCATGGTCTCCACCACGGGATGGCGCCCCGCACCGATGCGCAGGTCGAAGCCCGTGTGCACCTCCGGGCGCGTGTACCCCCGGCCCACCGCCACCCGGGCCAGCGTGCCCAGGACGTCGAGGGTGGCCACCCGGGCTCCCGTCGCCTGGAGACGGGCCACCTCGGCCCCCACTCGGGCGCGCACCTCCGCGAAGAGATCCGCCTCGAGCTGGGCGATGCGATCCTCCGCCCCGAAGACCTTCTCCTCCCACTCCTTCAGCTCTGGGGTGAAGTAGCGCTCGCCGTTCGCCAGCGTCTGCTTGCGCACGTAGTCGCCGGGCACCCGATCGAGGTTGGCCTTCGTCACCTCCAGGTAATAGCCGAACACCTTGTTGAAGCCGACCTTGAGCGAGCCGATGCCCGTTCGCTCCCGCTCGCGGGTCTGCAGGCGGGCGATGAAGTCCCTCGCGCCGTCCCGCACCGTCCTCAGGTCGTCCAGCTCCGCCGACCAGCCCAGTCGCACGACACCTCCCTCCTGGAGGGTCGCCGGCGGCTCGTCCGCCAGGGCGCGGTCCAGCAGGTCGCGAACGTCCTCCAGACAGTCCAGCTCGGCGGTCACGTCACGAAGGAGCTCCGAGGCGGCGTCGGCACCCGTCGCACCCACGGCGGGGAGCCGCTCCAGCGACCTGCGCAGCCCCAGCAGATCCCGGGGCGTGACCCGCCCCGTGCCCACCTTCCCCGCCAGACGCTCGAGGTCGCTCATCCCCTTGAGGGCATCGTGGAGGGCCGAAGCCGTCTGCGGCCGCTCCACGAGCTCCGCCACCGCGTCCTGGCGGCGCCAGATTTCTTCCGGCACCACGAGGGGCTCCAGGATCCACCTGCGCAGCATGCGCGCACCCATGGCCGTGACGGTCTCGTCCAGGACCGCGAGAAGGGTGCCCCGTTCCTCGCCCGGGCGCAGCGCCTCGACGATCTCCAGGTTCCGGCGCGTCATCTCGTCCAGCAGCATGACGTGGCCGGGCCGGCGGATGCGCACGGGCTGGAGGTGTGTGACCCCGCCGGGGCGGATCTCCTGCAGGTACTCCACCAGTGCGCCCGCGGCACGGATCAGCACCTCGTCGCCGGGTTGGAACCCGAAGCCGTCCAGCGACTGCATTCGGTACAGGGACAGTAGCGCCCGGGAGCACACGTCCTCTTCGAACATCCAGTCGTCACGGAACGTGAGGGCGGGGACGTTCACCTCCTCCAGAGCCGCGCACGACTCTTCGAGGCTCCGGGGAAGCAACAGCTCGGACGGCTCCAGACCGCCCAGATCCGCCGCGATCTCGGCAGCCCCGACCCTGCGGGCCTCGATCTCCCCGGTGGACACGTCGAGAGCAGCCATCCCGAACGCAGCGGCCCCGTCGGGAGCCAGGGCCACCAGAAAGTTGTTGCGCTTCTCGGCGAGGAGGCCGTCCGCGAGGACGGTTCCCGGCGTGATGGTCTCGGTCACCTCGCGTTTGACGATGCCTTTGGCGAGGGCCGGGTCCTCCACCTGGTCGCACACCGCCACCCGACGTCCCAGGCGCACCAGACGCGCGAGGTACTCGTCGATGGCCTTGGCCGGCACGCCCGCAAGCGGCACCCCGGCCGCGGCGCCGTTGTTGCGCGAGGTGAGGGTCAGGCCGAGCAGGCGCGCCCCCTCCTCGGCATCCGAGTGGAAGAGCTCGTAGAAGTCCCCTACCCGGAAGAAGAGCAGCGCGTCGCGGTGCCGGGACTTGGCGTCCCGCCACTGCTGCATGAGAGGGGTGTCGTCGGAGGCGGCCATGACCCAGGTAGGATACCCCTGGGACGGAGGGAGGATCAACAGACAGGGGAGCGGCGCCGGCCCCGCCGGCGCCGCTCCCCGTCGGAGCGTCCGCGAACCGCGAATCGCTAGAATGTGAACTGCGTATGGAAGTACAGCGTCGAGCTCCTCGACTTCGTCTGGACCGAGGGCGTGCCCTGGAAGCTCACGTTGTCGAGATCCGCCAGCAGGAGCACGTTGGGGCTGAGCTTGTAGGAGAGGCCGCCGATGAAGCGGGTGGTGGCGTCGTTGGCCACGCCGTTGTTGGGATCCACGTTGTCGACGCGCGCGATGATGCCGACCTTCGAGTCCTTCGGGGTCAGCGTCCCATACACCGCGAACACGTTGCCCTTGATGTCGGCGCTCAGGCTGTCCGCGCTGTTCGTCGCACGCGCGACCTCGCCCGCCAGCAGGAGGACCTTGGACTTGTAGGACAGCATGCCCAGGATGCGGTTCCGGGTGCCCCCGGCGTTGTTCTTCCCCGCCTCGCCGAGGACCGTGACACGCAGGCCGCCGCGGCTGCCGCCGTCGTCGGAGGGGACGAGTCTAAGCGAGGCGCGCAGCCCCACGTCCTTGTACTTCCCTCCCTCGGGGGAGTGGTAGCCCTCTCCGTTCATCAGGGTGGCCTGCATGTTGAACTTCTGCTCGGCCCACGCGCCGTCGATCCCCAGACCCAGGTCCGAAGATGTCTGATAGCCGGCTCGCTCCAGGGGCATAGTGCCCTGCAGACGATAGCCCCAGAGCCCCTCTTCCCAGTCCAACCACGGCGTCTGGGTCTGGCCGAACCTGAAGTCGATGTGGCTGTTCTTCGGCGTCCACGTGAAATACGCATACTTGAGCCGGTAGTTGATCGACCCGTTGGAGTCCCGGTATACGTCTCCCGTGATACGCGTGGCGATGCCGCCCTCGAACTTCCGCGTGAAGTTGAGGTATGCCCGCTCCACGTTGAACGCGTTCTGGTGAACGCCGGCGGAGTCCGCGTGGACTTCGTACGAGTAGTTCGAGTAGACCACCCCGCCCACCTGAGTCTGTGCGGCCGCAGGGCGGACAGACACGACCGTCATGAGGAGAGCGCCGCCGAGCAGGAACCGTCGAGGGATGTTCAAGGTCTGCCTCCGTGAAGTGGCTGTGGGGACTCGGCCTCAGTCTCTCGCAGGCGCGTAACGGGCCACGGGGCCCCACTGTAACGTGTGGGTAAATCCGCACCGGTCGTGTTGCCCGCGGGCCGCAGCGGCGCGTAATGGGGCAGGGCGGCTCACCGGGCCAACAAGGAACGACGCGGCCGACAGGGCCAGAATCGAGCGGGTCATGTGCCTCTCCTCGAATAGGTACGGACTCCCCCTCAGCGTCCACAACTGTAGAATTCGGGCGTAACCGGTACGTCGTGGTCGTGTCACGAATCGTGGACGAGGGGGCACTGCCGTCGTCGATCCCGCCGGTGCAGGGACCTGGAACCCAACCCCCCTGCCGTGGCTTCGTGAGGTAAGAACACGACCTGCAGAGGAGCAGAGGACACGACATATGAGCAGCGAACTGACCTACGGATTCCGCAAGACCCTGCGGGCCACGGTGGACGAGGCGGACGCCCGCGTGCGCGAGGAGCTGAAGAAAGAGGGATTCGGGATCCTCACGGAGATCGACGTGAAGGCCACGTTGAAGCAGAAGCTCGACGTGGACTTCAAGCCCTACAAGATCCTGGGAGCGTGCAATCCTCCCATCGCCCATCGCGCCCTGGGCGAGGACATCGACATCGGCCTGCTGCTGCCCTGCAACGTGGTGGTCTACGCGGGCGAGGAGGAGGGCACGGCGGTGGTCTCGGTCATCGACCCCGTGAAGCAGTTGGGCGTGGCAGGCCGGGAAGACATGCTGCCCCTGGCGCATGATGTGCAGGAGCGCCTGAAGCGAGTGGTGGACGAGCTGTAGCTCGCCTCATCCCCCGACCGGTTCCTCCTGGTCCGCGTCCGTTACGACCGCTGCGGTGAATCCCCGCGTCTCGAGGCGCTTCGAGACCTCGGCCGCCGCCGCCGTGGTACCGAACCTCCCGACCCGGACGCGGAGCAGCCGACTCCCCGGGAGGCGGACCAGGCGCGCCTCGAAGCCCGCATCCCGTGCCTTGCGCTGCAGGTTGCGCGCTAGCGTCTCGCTGGAGAAGGCTCCCAGCTGCACGGCATACCGCCCCCCGGCGACTGCGGCCGCCGGGGGGGCGACCACCGAGTCCTTCTTCGTGACGGCCGGAGCGGGAGGTGGTGGGCCCGCGGCCGTCAGCCAGGCTTCGGCGTCGCCACCGACGCGGCTGCCGGGATAGTCCCTGGCCAGGCGGGCCACGTCGCGTGCGGCCTCGGCCGAATCCCCCGACTCCCACGCCGCCTGCGCCAGCCGGAAGAGAGCCTGAGCCGAGTAGGGGCCGCCGGGGTACTCCACCACGAGACGCTGGTAGTCCAGGGCGGCCTGCGACGGGTCGACGGTGAGGCGGGCTCGCAGCCAGAGGCCCCTTTGCACGTCCCGCCGCGACGCCCGGGGAAGGACGCGGGACCACCACCTCAAGAGCGTCGCGCGCGCGTCCTCCGTGCGCCCGGCCTGGACCAGATCATCCACCCGGTCCAGCGTCACGGTGTCCGATGCCGTCGCCGCGCTCCGCTGGGCCCCGGCGGGGCCGGCCGCGACCCCCACGGCCAGGCCGGACGCGAGCAGAGCGATCCCCAGCCAGCGCGTCATGCGGCCGCCTTCCGGGCCGCCAGCTCCAGGAGCCATTCCTCCAGGAGATGGCTGTCCGAGAGCGAGCTGGCCTTGAGCAGGCGGTCCACCCGCAGCAGTCCCTCCAGAGCGTCGTCGATTTCGCGAGGACGCCACTTTCGAGCTTGTGACACCAGGCGCCGGGCGAGCCACCGTTGGTGGGGAGGCAGCACCGCCTCCAGAGCGCCGGCCCCCTCCACCGACGCCACGCCCAGGCGGAGAAAGTGCGTCGTCAGCCCGATGACCAACCCCACACCACGCTCCCCCTGCCCCAGAAGCGTCCCCAGCCCGTCCATCGCCGAGGCGAAACGTCCTTCGCCGACCAGATCGAACCAGCGCCAGCGGTCCTGCGACGGGAGCACCGTACCGGCGGCCTCCACGTCGGCGAGCGTGATCCTGCCGCGGTCGCCGGCGAACTCGGCGAGCTTGGACAGCTCCATCGCGAGAATCCCGGTGTTGGCGCCCACAGCCGTACCGAGCGCCTGTGCGGCTTCCACTTCCAGCTCCAGCCCATGGATGTCCCGGGCCCTCTCCATGAGCCATCCGGGGACGTCGGCATTCCCCATCTGCTGTACCCCCACCGCGAGGGCCCTCTTGGCCAGCTCCCCGTAGAACTTCGCCCGCGACCCCTGGGGAACGGTGCACGACAGGACGAGGGCCAGGCCCGTGGGCGGAGACGTCGCCGTCTGTATGAGGACGTCGCGGGCCCGCGGGCTGGAAGCGAGGGCCTCCACCTCGCGCACCACCACGACCCTCCACTCCGCCATCATGGGTGGGGTCGCCAGGATCGAGGCGAGGGTCTCGATGTCGACCTCGGACCCGCGCAGGAGGTCCAGGTTGAAGTCTCGGGTGCCGGGGTCGAGATGGGCGTCCACCACCGCCCGGAGGATCTCCTCCTTCCGGAACTCGTCGTCCCCGTGCAGATAGAACACGCCGCCGCGTACGTCGGCCAGCGACGGCGGCTCCCTAGTGATCTTCTTCAACACCGGTCCGCTGAAGGGAAGATCTCTGGACTCTGGTGGACAGGATGGAGTACTGGAACAGCCTTCCGGGAGGGTCCTTCCAGAGGTCGACGGGCCGCACCAGGTGTGGCATCTCGCCCAGCCCGTACGACTCCTGGTCCACCCTGAAGGGGTACGCCAGCCTGGTCCGGTAGCGCAGCGATATCGGGGGCCGGGAAACCTCGATGACCGGAAGCTCGACCTCGGGAGCCGTGGGTCGGAGCGTAGGCACCCAGGCCACGGCCGCAAGCAAGAGAGCCATCCCCAGCACGGTCATGCCGGGGGCAGCGGAGCTCGCCGGCCCTCCCAGGACGGACTCGGCGTCGACGTGGTAGAGGCGATGCTGGAGGCGAGGCCCGAAGTCCTCGGGCACCTCCGGCAAGGGCAGCGTGCGCAGAAGCTCCACGCCACGCTCCACCACGTCTCTGTACCGCCGACACGAGGAGCACGCGGAAAGGTGCTTCTCCGCTTCACGGAGATCCTCCGGGGAAGCCCCTCCGTCGAGGTACTCGGAAAGGCGGGCCACGAACTCCGAGCAGGTCATCTGGGCGTTGCCTTCCGCCTCGCAGTGGACATGAGGGCACAGGGGCCACGATGGCCTCGACCAAGACGGTGATACTGCCCCCTGCCCGAACGGGTTCCACAGACACGACGGCCCCGCCGGGTAACCCCGACGGGGCCTCACATCCCCGCCCCACCCCTCACGTCTCGTCGTATCGGCGGATCACCGCGACCGCTGGCCGAAGAGGTCAGTCGATCATGGGTGCCACGATGGTGGCAAAGTTGTTGCGAGCGCGGTTGAGCCTGCTCTTCACCGTCCCCAGGTTGCACCCCGTGATGTCCGCGATCTCCTCGTAGGTCTTCCCCTCGAGCTCCCGCAGCACGAACACGATGCGGTGGTGCTCCGGCAGCAGCTTCACGGCCTCCTCCACCTTCGTGCGCAGATGCCGCTTCCTGAACAGGTCGTCGGGCTTGTACTGCGTGTCTTCCCACTCGAGCGGCCTGTGATCCGCGTCCCAGTTCTTCTTGATGGTCTGGAAGAGGACCAGCGGATTGCGGGACCGGTTCCGCAGCTCGTTCTTCGCCAGGTTGCTGGCGATGGTGTAGATCCACGTGGAGAACTTCTTGGTCTGGTCGAACCGCTTCAGATGGCGGTAGACCCGCACAAAGGTCTCCTGAACGAGATCCTGCGCCCGCTCCCGATCGCCGATGGTGCGGTACACGAAGTTGAGGAGCCGCTGATCGTATCGCGACACGATCTCGCCGAAGGCTCGCGGGTCACCCTCGAGCGACGCCTGCACAACCCCACTGTCCGTCAGGTCGGCGAGCCGCTGACGGTGCTCCCGGGCCTCGCTCGCGGGGCGAGGTGCCCTTCCCTTTCTCACGTTCGCTCTGGCCACGGAGTTACCTCCTCTTCGTCGCGAGGCCCGCCACCCGTTCGGACGGATCCTCGCCCTCGTCCCCATCCATGCACGGGGCGTGCCACCCGGCAGAGCCCCGTCTCCCATTCATTCTTACGATCCATGTCCCATGCAGATGACGCCTACGCGTGGCGGAGTTGGACACAGTGCAATCGCCTGCACGCCTACGCGCCTTCTTGCGCGCCCGTCAGGAACGTCGCCGCGAAGAGGAGCGTCGCCACGCTCTTGGCGTCCACGATCTCACCCTGCCGAACCATCTCCAGCGCCTTCGACATGGGCATTCGGACCACCTCCATGAACTCGTCGTCGTCCAGGTTCCGTTCTCCCTCCGTCAACCCCGTGGCCACGAAGAGGTGGATCGCCTCGTCGGTGAACCCCGGCGTCGTATAGATCCGGGTCAGCTCCCGGAGCGTCCCGGCCCGCTGTCCCGTCTCCTCCTCCAGCTCGCGACCAGCGCACACGTCCCACGGCTCGTCGGGGCCCGTCGGGATCCCGGCCGGAACCTCCCATATGTATCCCCCGGCGGCGTATCGGTACTGGTGGATCAGGAGGATCTCCGGGTCCTTCTCGTCCAGGGATCCCACCACCGGCAACACCGCCGAAGCTCCGGGGTGACGGATCATCTCCAGCGTCCCCTCGGAGCCATCCGGAAAGCGCACCCTGTCCAGGCTCAGCCTGACGATGCGCCCCTCGTGCACGCTCCTCGTGCTCAGTCGGCCCGGGGCGGGTCGTTCCGAGTCTCTCTCTTCCATGGTGAAATCCTCGAACGGCGTCGCCCCGATTCCGCCTCACACCGTATTGGATGCGGACAGGGGCACCGCCGGTTGCAGGAACGAATGTGGGTCTCGGCCGGAGGGCGCCCTTCAGGGCGCTTTCACGTCCACGGTGCCCAGGCCCAGAGCCTCGAGCCCCGGCGCCACTCCGTCGGCGTCCCCCACCACGACGATCTGTGCTTCCGCCGGGCGCAGGTGCCGCTGGGCCACCTCGTGGACGTCCTCCACCTCCACGGCCCGGATGCGGTCGCGATACCGGTCGTGGTAGTCGTCCTCGAGCCCGTAGATGATGAGCTCCACGACGCGGGCGGCCACCTGCCCTACCGTCTCCTGGCGGAGGGGGAAGGTGCCGGCGACGTAGTCTCTGGCCGCCTCCACCTCGCCTTGGCCGGGACCGCCGTCCACGAGGCCCTGGATCTCGGCAAGGATCTCGCGAACCGCTTGTGCGGTGACCTCGGTGCCCACGGCGGTACGCACGGAGAAGGCGCCCGGGCGGCTCCGCAGGGAAAAGCGTGAGCGCACACCGTAGGTGAATCCGTTGCGCTCGCGCAGGTTGAGGTTGAGTCGACTCGTGAAGGCGCCGCCGAGCAGGGTGTTGAGCACCGTGACGGCGAAGACGTCGGGATCCGAGCGTGCGATGCCGACATGCCCCACTCGAATCTCGGACTGGACCGCGCCCGGGCGGTCCACCACCTGCAGGGTCCGGGTGCGGGCCGCCGGCTCCACGTCGAAGATGTCGGCCGCCGGAGGAGCGCCTGCCCAGCCGCCGAAGAGGCTCGATGCCATGGCCTCGATCTCGTCCGCGTCCACGTCTCCCACCACCACCAGCCCTCCCCCTCCCGGGCGGTAGAAGGCGTCGGCGTACCCACTCAGGTGGCCCCTGCCCAGGGGCTCCACCGACGCCACCGTGCCCCCCAGTGGGCGCGCGTACGGCACGCCCGGAGCGAAGTAGCGGCGAGCGGCTGCGTCGGAGGCCTGAGACGCCGGGTCCATGGCGCGCTGTCGGATCCCCGCCAGCGCGTGGTCACGGGCGCGGGCCACCTCCTCTTCGGGAAAGGCGGGCTCACGCACGGTCTCGACCAGGAGGGGAAGCGCCTCCTCCAGCCGCTCCGCCAGACACGACAGGGAGACGCTGGTGCCCTCCCAGCCGGTGGACACGCTCAGACGGGCGCCTACGCGCTCGAGAGCCTCGGACAGGTCGCTCCCCGATCTGCGTCGGGTACCGCCCTCCAGCGTGTCTCCAGCCAGGCAGGCCAGCCCCGCCCGGGTCTCCTCCAGAGTGGACTCGCCGGCGCGCAGGAAGAGGACCACGCTCACCACGGGCAGGCGGGACAGCCGGGCGACGCGCAGGTCCAGCCCGCCCGGGAGGTCGCGGCGCTCCACCGCCGGAAACGAGAAGTCCCGGAGCGCACCGGGCTCCGGTGGGTGCTGCCTGTCCAGGGGGCTCACGGCTCCTGCTCCGGCACGTAGGTGAGGATGGCGCGGTTGTCGGGGCCCAGCCGCCCGGCGGCGAAGCTCCGCACCTCATCAGGCGTCACCGCGCGGAGGCGGTCGATCTCCGTGTTCAGACGCCCCGGATCGTCGAAGTACAGCTCGAACATCGACATCAGGTCCGCCCGCTCACCCGCGTGCTCCAGGGAGCGGACCAGGTCGGTCTCGGTTACGGCGATGGCCCGCTCCACCTCTTCCGCGGCGGTGTCTCCCAGGGCTTCCAACTCCCCCGTGAGGGCGACCTCCAGGTCTTCGGGCCTGGAGCCGGGATACCCGGTGATCCATGACAGCAGCATACCGGCACCGGTGAGCAGGGGAAACGCGAAGGTCACCACGTCCTTGGCGACTCGCTTCTCGCGGACCAGCCGGCGATAGAGGCGCGATGCGCGCCCGGTCCCCAGCACCGCCTGCGTCACCTCCGCGACGGCGAAATCGTCGGACGAATACGGGGGGATGCGCATCGCTACGATGACCCGCGGGAGCGGGACCTCCCCCACCACCTCGTCGCGTACGGTGTCCCCGATGACCGCGGAGAGCTCGGTCTCGCCGGGAAGGTCCGGAAGCGGTGCCCCCTGCGGGATCTCCCCGAAGTAGGCTTCCACCAGATCGATGGTGCGCTCGGGGTCGAAGTCCCCCGCGACGGTGAGCACCGCGTTGCTGGGCACGTAGAACGTGCGGAAGAACGCCGCCACGTCGTCGAGGGTCGCGGCGTCCAGGTCCTCCATGGACCCGATGACCGTGTGGTGATACGGGTGGCTCTCGGGATACACCAGGCGATGGATGCGCTCGTCCCAGTCGCCGTAGGGCTGATTGTCATAGCGCTGGCGCTTCTCGTTCTTCACCACGTCGCGCTGGTTGTCGAGCTTCTCCTGGTCCATGGCCGGGAGCATCCACCCCATGCGATCCGACTCCAGCCAGAGGGCCAGCTCGAGCTGGTGGGAGGGCACCGTCTCGAAGTAGTTCGTGCGGTCGTACCACGTCGTGGCGTTCAGGGCGCCGCCGGCGCGCTCCACGAGCTCGAAGTGTCGGTTCTTGGGCACGTGGAGGGAGCCCTGGAACATCATGTGCTCGAAGAGGTGCGCGAACCCGGTGTGCCCCGGGGTCTCGTTCCGCGACCCCACCCCGTACCAGAGGTTCACGGCGACCACGGGAGCCGTGGCGTCGTGGGACAGCACCACTCTCATGCCGTTGTCCAGACGATGTCTTCGGAAGGGGATGTCGAGGATGCCCACGTTGCTACTGCTCCTCTCGGACGGGGGGGAGGGGTTCGGCGGCAGGCGCGGGAGGCTCCAGCACCACCACCGGGCCGAGGCCCAACGCGCGCAGAGGCTCCTCCACCAGCGAGCGGTCGCCGACGACGACGATGGCCATGTGCTCCACCGGCAGGTGACGACCCGCGGCGTCGCCCACCGCCTGCGCGTCGACGTCGCCCACGGCGGCAACGTACCCCGCATAGAAGTCGAGGGGCACGACGTGGGCGACGAGCTCGGAGAGGCGCCGGATGACGTCGTCCACGGACTCGAAGCGCTGCGGGAGGCGGAGTGCGAGGAAGTTGCGGGCTCGGGTGAGCTCGTCGGGTGGCACGGGCTCGTCGCGGAGGCGCGTGATCTCACTCACGAAGTCCGCTACCGCCGGGGCGGTCACCGGCGTCGCCACCGCCGCACCGGCCTCGAAGGGGCCCGGCGCCACGCGCATGTCGAAGACGGAGCCCGCGCCGTAGGTATACCCCTTCTCCTCCCGGAGCTTCGCGTTCAGCCGGCTGGTGAACGAGCCGCCGAGGATCGTGTTCATCAACGCCAGCGGGTAGAAGTCCGGGGTGCCCCGGCTCACCGCCACGTGACCGAGGCGTACCTCGCTCTGGGTGGCGCCCGCCCTGTCCACCACGTAGATCGCGCGCTGGGCGGGGGCCGGCGCGGCGGAGAGGGGGGCCGGATCCACGCCGAGCCCGCTCCACCCGTCGAACGCCGACGCCAGCAGGGGGTCCAGCTCTGCGCGCGCGATGTCGCCCACCACGACGAGCGTGGCCTGCCCGGGGGCGTACCGCGCGCGATGGAAGGCCACCACGTCATCCCGGGTGAGGGCCTGGAGGCTCTCGCGGGTCCCCAGCAAAGACGCGCCGTAGGGATGGTCCCCTCCGTACAGGACCCGCGCGAACGCGTCCTCGGCCACCGCCGCGGGCTCGGCCGAGCGCTGGAGCACCTGGTCGAGGCGCTCCCTCCGGACGCGTGCCAGCTCGGCCTCTGGAAACGTCGGCCGCATGACGATGTCCGCCAGCACCGCCAGCCCCTCCCGGAGCTTCTGCCTCAGGATGGAGAGACGGACGTGGCTGGCGTCGTATCCCGCGGAGCTGGTGAGCGTCGCGCCGAGGACGTCCACGGCGTCGGCGATCTCCAGCGCGGTATGCGTGGTGGTACCCTCGTCGATCATGTCGGCGGTGAAGGCCGCGAGGCCGGCCTGCGCCGCCGGGTGCGCCGAGGCCCCGCCCCGGAGCTGAAGCTCGAGGCTCACCAGCGGGAGCGCGCTGCGCTCCCAGAGCACCACCCTCACCCCGTTGTCCAGCCGGTAGTCCTCGACTTCCGGGAACGTCATCGCCGGAGGCGTGCCGACCTCCGGCGCCCGGCTCCGATCCAGGGTGTCCACGGCGGTCCTCCGTCCGTCGTCGCGTCCCCCGGGGCGTTCGGCAGCCACGGCGCTCACCCCGCCGGCCCGTCGGCCCGGACGCCGCGCCGCCCCCGGGGCACCACGTCGAGGCGGACCGCGTGCCGGTCCAGGAGGAAGCGTCGTACCGCGTCCGAGAGATCGCCCTCGGTGACCCGTCGATACCGCCCCAGGTCCCGATCCACGAAGCCCGGCGAACCCGTGAGGAAGTGGTACTCGTTGAGCCGATCGGCCTTGCCGCCGAATCCGCCCACACGCTCCAGCGAGCGCACGAAGGAGGTCTCCACCCCGTTCACGGCCCGCTCCCGCTCCACGGGCCTGACCCCTTCCCGCACCAGCCGTTCCAGCTCCTGCCGCACGGCCACCTCGAGCTCGTCGAGATCCACGCCCGGCTTGGCCGTGGCGACGATCCAGAACGAGCCGGCGAGCTCCTGGCCGTTCTGGAAGGCGCTCACGTCCTGGGCGATCTGGCCGTCGTAGACGAGCCGCTTGTAGAGGCGCGAGCTCTTGCCGTCGGAGAGCACCGAGGCGAGCACATCCAGGACGGCGTCCTGGTCGGTATACACGCGCGCCCCGTGCCACGCCATGTAGAGCCTCGGGAGCTGCACGTCGTCCTCGATCACCACGCGCCGGTCAGACGCCAACGTCGCCTCGGGGACCTCGACCGCCGGGACCGGAGGCCCCGCCGGCAGGGACCCGAAATACCTCTCCACCAGGCGGCCCACCTCGGCCTCGTCCACGTCGCCGGCTATGGCCAGGGCCGCGTTGCCAGGGGCGTAGTAGGTGCGGAAGAAGCCCTTCACGTCGTCCAGCGTCGCCGCGGACAGGTCGTCCATGGAGCCGATGACGGGCCAGTGGTAGGGGTGACGGGGAGCGTACAGATGCTCGTACACGGTCTCGAACGCCGAGCCGTACGGCTGGTTGTCGACGCTCTCCCGGCGCTCGTTCTTCACCACCTCGCGCTGGAGGTCGAGCTTCTCCTGCGTCATGGTCTCGAGGAGGAACCCCATGCGGTCCGCCTCCAGCCAGAGGGTGAGCTCCAGCGCGTTGGCGGGGACGTTCTCCCAGTAGTTCGTCCGATCGTTTGTGGTGGAGCCGTTGTTCACGCCACCCGCTCCCTCGAGGAGGATGTCGAACTCGCCCTCCGGAACGTGTGCCGATCCCTCGAACATGATGTGCTCGAAGAGGTGGGCGAAGCCGGTTCGCCCGGGCTGCTCGTTCTTCGATCCCACGTGATACCAGACGTTGACCGCTGCCACCGGAAGCGACGTGTCGCGATGAACGATGACGGTGAGCCCGTTGCCCAACGTGAACAGGGTGTAGGGAATGGTGACGTCCACTCCGCCCTCGACCGTCACGGGCGCACCTGCAGCCGACGTCTGAGGACGTCGGGCACCACCTCGTCCATGAGCAGTGTACGAGCAGCGCGGGGGCCGGAGTTCAGGCGGTCCTCCACGGCCGCGACGAAAGCCGCGTCCGCCTCTTCGGCGTTCAGGCGTCCGCGCTCGAGCATCTCCCAAGCGAGGTCCTCCGAGCCCGTGGCACACGCGGCCAGCGCAGCGGTGAGCTGGGCCTCCAGGTCGTCGGGACGAAGCCGGGCTCCCTCCGCCAGGTCGACGACGGCCTCGTCCTCGCGACCCGCTTCCAGAAGCATGAGGCCCAGCACCACCCGGGGCCATCCGTCGTCCGGGTCCAGGCGGGTGGCCTCCCCCGCCGCGTCCACGGCACCGTCCGCGTCGCCGGCCAGATACCTCGCCACCGCCTGCTCGTAGGCGATCTGGGGATCGTCCGGATCGAGGACCCGCGCCGCATCCAGCTCCGTGAGCCCTTCCTTCACCAGGCCCTCGCGGGTCAGATACGCACCGTACAGGAGCCGCGCCACCGCCACGCCCGGAGCCGTGAGGGCCGCCGTGCGCAGCGCCTGCTCGGCCTCGGGATCGTCGAAGGCGGCCACGCCGTTTCCGGCGGTGGCGAGCACGTAGGGGTCTTCCGGGTTCAGCGCCAGCGCCCGGCGAAAGCGCTCGTACGCGACACCTTCCATGCCGAGCTCGCGCTCGGCGACGCCCAACCAGCAGTGCACGGCGGCTTCACCCTCGAACTCGGCGAGATGCGTGCGCAGGAGCTCGGCCGCGGCGGCCCAATCGCCGTCGTCGGCCAGGGACAAGGCGCGGTCCAGGAGCCGCTCCAGGTCCACTACCGGATCGTCACGAGGCTCGTCCCGGTCATGGCCTCGGGAGGTGTGATGTCCATGCACGTCAACACCGTGGGTGCCACGTCCGCCAACCTGCCGTCGTGACCGGCGAGCGCGAAACGTCCCGAAGGATCGAAGACGAAGAAGTCCACGGGCTCGGTGGTGTGCGCCGTGTGTGGGCTCCCGTCGGGCTGCAGCATCTTCTCGCAGTTGCCGTGGTCCGCCGTGATGAGAACGACCCACTCCTCGTCTCGTCCGGCCACCAGGTCCATGAGCCGTCCGAGGCACGAGTCCACCTTCTCGACGGCCTTCACGGCCGCCGGAATGACCCCCGTGTGCCCCACCATGTCCGGGTTGGCGAAGTTGACCAGGATGAAGCCGTACTTCCCGCTCTCGATGCCCTGGGCCACCGCCTCGAAGACGCCCTGCGCGCTCATCTCGGGCTGCAGGTCGTAGGTAGCCACCTTGGGCGACGGGATCAGGTTGCGGTCCTCCCCCTCGTTGGGCTTCTCCACGCCGCCGTTGAAGAAGTAGGTGATGTGGGCGTACTTCTCCGTTTCCGCGACCCGAAGCTGGGCGATGCCACCCTCGGCCAGCACATGGCCCAGGCAGTCCTCGATGTCCACCGGCGGGAAGGCTACCCGCACGGGGAGGCTCGCCTCGTACTGCGTGAACGTGGTGACGTGCGTGAAGGGCGGACGCACCCCTTCGAAGGAGTCGAAGCCCGGCACCGTGAGGGCGGCACACATCTGCCGCATCCGGTCGGCGCGGAAGTTGAAGGTGATGACGGCGTCCTGCGCCCTTATCCCCCGCTCGCCCACACCGGCGACGACCACCGGAGGGATGAACTCGTCGGTGACGTCGGTCTCGTAGGACTTCTCCAGGAAGAGTGGCGTGTCCTCGACGGTGTCGCTCTCCCCCAGCACGATGGCGCGATACGCGCGCGCTGTGCGGTCCCACCGCTTGTCGCGATCCATGGCGTAGTAGCGGCCGCTCACGGTAGCGATGCTCCACCCGGGAGCGTCCTCACAGAGCTCCGCGACGCGTGCGATGAACCTCGCCCCGGACGTGGGTGACGTGTCCCGGCCGTCGGTGATGCAGTGGATGCGCACGTCCAGCGTGCGGGGCAGGAGCTTCAGGAGCGCTTCGAGGTGCCGGATGTGGGAGTGCACCCCTCCGTCCGAGACCAGCCCCAGGAGATGCAGCGCTCCCTCGTGTGCTTCGAGGTGGGGGAGGATCTCGGCGAGGCCCAGCGCGTCGCCGAACGTGCCGTCGGCGATGGCGCGGTCCACACGGACGAGGTCCTGGTACACGATGCGGCCCGCCCCCAGGTTGAGGTGCCCCACCTCCGAGTTTCCCATCTGTCCCTCCGGGAGCCCCACTTCGGTGCCGGAGCACGCCAGGCGAATGTGCGGCGTGCCGTCGTACAGGGCGCGAAAGCGAGGCACTCGGGCCTGTTCGACGGCATTCCCCTTTCCGGGAACCGGTCCGAAGTCGGAGTGGCCCCACCCATCCAGGATGGTCAGAAGAACGTTGCTCATGACGGAGGAGTTCGGGTGCGCTGCCGCACCGCGTGAGGTCCCGCGCGGTGGTCGAGCCCTTAATCTAACGCGAGAGCCGGGCGACGACGGCTCCCCGACGCCCGGTCCCGGGGAGCCCTCCCCCCCACCGGACGGCCCGCGACGGATCGACGAGGCGCCGGTTGCCCGGGCCCCCGGATTCTCGTAGTCCTAAGTGGTCGCGCGTGGATCGACCCACGAATGAGGCGGCATCCCGCCGCCCTCCGAGCACCACCACGCCACTTCCCCAGGAGCTGTCGTGCGCTACGCCCCCTTCCGCATGGAGCGGTACCAGTCCACCTACGAGCACCGTGTCGCCATCAACCTCTCGGAGTCGGGCGTGCACCCCCTCACCGTCCGGGAGCTCCTCGAGCTCGCGGGTGCCGAGAGCGGAATCGACGGCGTGCGCCTCGGGTACGGGCAGTCCAACGGCTCCGACGAGCTGCGCAAGCGCATCGCCGCCCTCTACCCCGGCGCCTCCGAGACCAATGTGCTGGTGACGGTGGGTGGCGCCGAAGCGAACTTCGCCAGCTTCTGGCACCTGCTGGAGAGTGAGGGCAAGGCCGCGGTCATCCTGCCCAACTACGGGCAGGTTCCCGGGCTCCTGGAGTCCTTCGGGACGCAGCTCCTCCCCGTGCCGCTGGTGGAGGAGGCCGGCTGGCAACCCGACATGGACGCCCTCGCGGACGCCCTGGAGGCCGGTGCCCGCTTCGTCCTGGTGACCAACCCCAACAACCCCACAGGCGCGGTGCTGAGCCCCGGATCCATGGACGCCGTCGCCGAGCTCACCGAGAGCCACGGCGCGTGGATCCTGGCCGACGAGGTCTACGCCGGGGCGGAGGCACGGGGCGAGCAGACACCCTCGTTCTGGGGGCGTCACCCCCGGGTGCTGGTCACCAACTCGCTCTCCAAGGCGTACGGGCTCCCCGGCCTCCGCCTGGGCTGGGTGGTGGGGCCCACCGACGTGGTGGTGCAACTCTGGGGGCGCACGGACTACACCACCATCAGCCCCGCTTCGCTGTCGGACACCCTGGCCACCCTGGCGCTGGAGCCCGGGACCCGGGCGAAGATCCTCGAGCGCACCCGCGGCATCGTCCGGGCGAATCTCGACCTTCTCCGAAGCTGGATGGACGAGCAGGAGGGTCGCTTCCGCTACCGTGCGCCGGACGCCGGGGCGATCTGCTACGTGCACTACGACGCGGACATGAACTCCACGGACTTCGCCGAGAAGCTGCGCACGGAGCAGGACGTCCTGGTCGTGCCCGGCGACCACTTCGGCATGGACCGCTATCTGCGCATCGGCTTCGGCAATCCGCGGAAGGAGCTGTTGGACGGCCTGGGCCGGATCCGCAGGGCGTTCGACGACGTGGCGGCTTAGCGCCCCGGCGCCTTCGGCGTCCGTCTGGACAGGCCCGCCACCGGCCGACAGCTTGTCTCCCATGGCAAGAGACGCGCTCAAGGACCTCGACCTCCTCCTCCGCTCCCGTTACGGCCTCATCCACCTGGACACCAAGGAGGAGGACCGGGCCAACTCGCTCCTGCGCCACCTCGCCGACGCGCGCAAGCTGCCCTTCTTCACATGGACGCGGAGCCAGGGGCTCGTGCGCGCGGGGATGGACGACGCCGTCTACCAGACCACGGACCCGGTGAAGGCGCTCCGGCACGTGGCCACGGCCCGCATCCCGGCGCTCTACCATTTCGAGAGCCTCATCGGCGCGCTCCAGGGGCAGGATCTCCTCGTGGCCCAGCTGCGGGACGCCGCCAAGAGCATGGACAGCATCGACGGCTCCGTGGTCCTCACCGGAGACGGAGTGGACCTCCCTCCCCCTCTGGACGAGATGGCGGCCCACGTCACCCTGCCGGGCCCCTCCGACGCCGAGTTCAGGGAGATGCTGTCGTCCATCGTGCGGGACCTTTCGGAGCGCCAGGAGGTGGAGGTCTCCCTGACCCACGAGGAGATGGCGGCCCTGGTGAAGAACCTCTCGGGCCTCACCCTCATGGAGGCGGGAAAGATCCTCACCAAGGCCATCGTGGAAGACGGCGCGCTGACCTCGAAGGACATCCAGGTCGTCATCGACGCCAAGCGCCAGATCGTGGAGCGGGACGGTCTCCTCGAGTACTATCCGGTGGAGACCACCATGGCGGGCGTCGCCGACCTGAAGACGCTGAAGGAGTGGCTGGCCAAGCGGAAGGCGGTGGTGAAGAGTCCGGAGAGCGCGGAGCAGTTCGGGCTCGCGTTCCCGAAGGGCATGCTCCTGTTGGGCGTGCCCGGGTGCGGCAAGAGCCTGTCCGCCAAAGCCGTGGCCTCGGAGTGGGGGCTGCCGCTCATCAAGCTCGACCCGTCCAACCTCTACAACAAGTACATCGGTGAGAGCGAGGGCAACTTCAAGCGGGCCATGAAGGCCGCGGAGCGCATGTCACCGGTGGTGCTCTGGATCGACGAGCTGGAAAAGGCGTTCGCCTCGGGCGGCTCGGAGGATGGCGGCGTGTCACAGCGGATCCTCGGGAGCTTCTTGTCATGGATGCAGGACCGGCGTGGTGACGTGTTCGTGGTGGCCACGGCCAACGACATCCAACGCCTGCCCCCGGAGTTCCTGCGCAAGGGGCGCTTCGACGAGATCTTCTTCGTGGACCTCCCCGACGAGGAGACGCGGGCCGAGGTCTTCCGCATCCACCTCTCCAACCGCGGACACGATGCCGCCACCTTCGACCTCGCGGCCCTGGCCGCCGCTACCGAGGGCTTCAGCGGCTCGGAGATCGAGCAGGTGGTGGTGAGCGCGCTCTACACGGCGTTCTCCTCCAAGAAGACCCTCGACACCGCGGCTCTGCAGGCGGAGATCGCCGCTACCCGCCCCCTCTCGGTGACCATGGTCGAGCGCATGGATGCCATGCGCGAGTGGGCGAAGGAGCGCACGGTCTCCGCGAACTGAGGAGGCGGGGTCCGCCGCCTCGGCCATCTCCTGCGGTCCGCGGCGGCCCGGACGGCATCGCCGCGGCCTGGCGGCGCCGATCGGCTCAGCCCTCCGCGGCCTCCAGCAACGTGGCGTCATCCACGTCCGGCGAGTTCACCCGCGTGGACACCTGCCGGACGGTGAAGCTCCCGTCCGGCGCCGGCACCAGCAGCGTCCGGAGCACCTCGGGCGGGGTGCCTGCGTCGAGCCACGCTTCCCGGTGGTCGCGGGCCACCACCACCGGCATGCGGTGGTGGACCGGAGCGACGTCGCCGTTGGCGGCGGTGGTGAGGATCGCGAAGCCGTAGCGGATCTCCCGCCCCGGCCTTTTCCACCGCTCCCAGATGCCGGCGAAGGAGAGGAGCCCTCCCGCGGCGGGGCGATAGTGGAACGGCGTCCGGGCGTGGGCGTCCCTGCGCCACTCGTAGAACCCGTCGGCTGGAATCAGGCAGCGCCGGCGACGGAAGGCGTCCCGGAAGGAAGGGGTCCTCGCCACCGACTCACTGCGGGCGTTGATGAAGCCGCCGGATCCCTCGTCGGCCCACACGGGCACGAGCCCCCAACGCATCAGCCCCATGCGCCGTCCGTCCCGGTCGCGGGCGACCACCGGAGCCTCCTGGCCCGGGGCGATGTTGTAGCGCGGGCGGTACTCGAAGGCGAGGGGAGGTACGTCGAAGACCTCTACGACCTCCTCGGCGTCCGACGTGAGGGTGTAGCGGCCGCACACGGTGCGCCTACCGCAACCCCTCGGGAGTGGGCCCGCGCTCGACGAGACCCGCCTCGTCGAAGCGCCTCCTGCGCATCACGAGGCGGACACCGTGGTCCTCCTGGATGCGGTAACCCAGGAGATGGAAGAGCTCCACGGCGTACCACCGGGCGATGCGCCGATCGACGAGGACGGCGTCCGGATGACGGGGGTTCCTCCGCACGCCGGGGAGCCAGCCGACCACCCGGTCGGCGCCCAGGCTCCGCAGCAGATACGAGACCCAGAGCCAGAACGGTCGGAACTCCCGCATGAGGAAGAAGCCGTCCTCTCCCTGCGTCTGATAGAGGGGCATGAGCACGCGGCCGTCGCGGCTGCCACGCGGGACGCGCACCTCGCCCCGTCGGTCCTCCGCCACCACCTGCTTCCGCCGGACCGGCTGGAAGTTCCGGTATCCGGGCCTCATGAGGAAGGCATCCGCCGGCCCAACGGGGTGTCGGTAGTACATCTCCAGCACCCGGGGGAGCCCGTCGGTCTCGCCCTGGAGGAGCTTCCGCCCCGCCACGGCCTCCGGAACGCGTCCCTCGGGCAGGAGGCCCACGGCCTCCACCGCGAGCCAGATGCCCGCCTCGGCGCGGTCCACGGCACGAGGCTCCTCGTGTTGCCCACTCTCGTAGGTCACGCCCACCACGCCGTGCCGGCCCAGGTACGCCACCAGCGTGCCCTCCACCAGCTCCTCGAGACCCAGGATCATGGGCACCGGGATGCGCTCCGCCAGCGCCCGGTTGGGCAGCGTGTCGCCGAAGTTGGTGAACGGTCCGCCGTACGCGGACGTGGTGTGTAGGTCCAGGAGGTAGACCGCGCCGCGGGCCCGTCCCACCACCTCCTCGATGGCGGCCAGCAGCTCCTCCTGCTCGCGGTCCTCCGCGCCGCCGTCCAGGCGTCCTTCGGTCCTGAAGCGCTCCAGGCGCTTCTCCGTCCAGGCGCGGTTCAGGTCGCGGGTCAGGAAGCGCTTGCCCGCGGCCAGAGCTGCACGGTTGCCGGACAGAGCCACGAACTCCCCCCGCAGCTCACCGCCCCGAGGTGCGAGCGCGTCCGCCACGCGGCGCGCCGCCCGCACGCCCGCCGGCTCGTTGCCGTGGAGTCCGCCTATGCACAACAGGGTGGCACCCGGATGGTTCCCGGTGACCCGTCCCAGCACGCGCTCCACCTCGGTGGATGCGGTCAGGATATCTTCAGCCTTCAGTGCCACGCCTGCCAGGAACCTCCGCCGGTGTGAGGTGGTCGTGCCGCTCGGTACGAACTGATAACATCGGACATCCGCTTGGGCATCGGAAGATCCGTGCCATCGGCGGCCGCCCCCTACTCCAGGAAGACGGCGACCTCCTCCAGGGACTTCTTCGTGATCTCGGGGACGGTGGCGCCCTCCGCGGGATAGCCCACCACGAGGATCAGGAAGGGGCGCTCGTTGTCGGGTCGGCCCAGCACCTGGTTGAGGAACTTCATGGGCGACGGCGTGTGCGTGAGCGTCACCAGCCCGGCCTCGTGGAGCGCGGTGATGAGCACCCCGGTGGCGATACCCACCGATTCGGTGACGTAGTAGTTCTTCAGCCGGCGACCGTCCGTGCGCTGCTCGTAGCTCTCGCCGAAGACCACGATGAGCCATGGCGCCCGCTCCAGGAACGGCTTGTGTTCGTCCGTGCCCAGGAGCGCCAGGGCGTCGAGCCACTCCTGCGTGGCGCGCCCGTGGTAGAAGGCCCGCTCTTCCTTCTCGGCCTCGATGCGGATCCGACGTTTGATCTCGGGGTCTCCCACCGCCACGAAGCGCCACGGCTGCCGATTGGCCCCGTTGGGTGCCGTCCCGGCTGCCAGGATGCACCGCTCCAGGATGTCGCGGGGAACGGGGCGGTCGGAGAAGTCCCTCACCGTGCGTCGCCCGCGCATCCGCTCGAGAAAGCGCTGCGCGCGGGCCCTCATCTCCTCCACGGGCAGCTCCCGCCAAGCCGGAAGTGGGATCATGCGCCGGTCGGGCACCGCCTCACCCCGTCGGCGCGATTCGCCGGCCGTCTTCGCGCATCAGCGACGCGAACACGTCCACGAACGAGCGGCCGGCTGGTGCGGCGCGCAGCACCTCGGCGGGGGTCAGATGCAGCGTCCGCGCCAGCACGCGTACGTTCACCAGCGCGACGATGTCACTGTCCGACAATGATACCTCTCCCCAGCGAGACACGGGGAGGGCACGGAATCGCTCATACGCCCTCTTCAGCACGCCCGGGTCGGCGTCGTCGGGCAGGGGCACATAGAAGTGCGACGCGTCCACATGGTAGCGGCGGGCCAGCTCCGACCAGCTCTTGCCCGAGGAGCGAAGGGCGACCAGCGCCTCGGCGCTGACGCCCGCCCGGTCGGCTATGAACAGAACCACGGGGATCTCGTCGGGGGGCAGCTGCCATTGTGCCAGGATCGAGACCTCCGTCGCCGGGAGGCGGAAGAAGTCCGCCACGGCGCTGAAGTAGGCGTCTCGGGCCTGCTTGCCCGTCTGTTGGGCCGCGACGGCCACCGACGTCATGACCGACGCCACGAGAGCCGCCGCGGTACTTCGCACGATGCCCACGATGTCCTCCCTTCGGAGTGCACGCTCTCCCCAATCTCCGGGTGTGGTGGCTTCGGGGCCAGGGTCCAGTAGGCCCGGCCTGGCACGACTTTTGATGGGCCAACTGTGATGTGGGGGGTGGACTCGACCGAGGAGGCGATCATGGAACCGAACGGACGTGACGACGGACGCGACCGGCGACTGCGGCTCGATCCCGGCCCCGTGGTGCACGCAGAGGTCGAGGGCGCAGGCAGCGCCGAGACGGACGTGGTCTTCGACTTCAGCGGGCTGGAAGGCGCCCGCTTCGTCGACCTGGCACTGATCCTGACGGCCCGTCTGGGCACGCCTCCGGGAGGGCGCGTATGGGCCCGCGCCCTGCCGCCGAGGGTCTGGCATGTGCTGAGGGCTCTGGGTCTCGACCACCTCTTCCGCGTCTATCCGGGCCCCAGCGACAGGCCGAACTGATCCGGAGCAGCCTGCGGCGTCGGGAGTCGGGCACCCCGAGGTGCCGGCTTGTGTCCTCGCCGTGGGACAGTCCGTGTCAGATGTCCTCCACGACCCCTTGAAAAGGGCGCGCCGTCGTGCCTCATTCCGGGGTCGCCGCAACGGCTCCGTGCCGTTGCGCGCGCGAGGTGCGGGGCCGGCGGCGATAGGTCCTCCGGCCACTCCCTGACCCGTGACCCGATGGAGGATCCCCTGAACATCACGGTGCTTGGCGGCGGGCGTGTCGGCAGCGCAATCGTGCGTGACCTCGCCACGCAGGACGACCTCAATGTGATGGTGGCGGACGTTGACCCGGTGACCGTCGACCGCTTTCGAAAGAAGGGCATCGAGGGCATATGCATCGACCTCACCGACGCGGACAACGTCGGTCGCGCCGTGGCCGACGCGGACCTCGTGGTGGGGGCCGTTCCCGGCTTCATGGGCTACGCCACCGTGGCCCGCGTGCTGGAAGCCGGAAGGCCGGTGGTGGACATCTCCTTCTTTCCCGAGGATGCGTTCGGCCTGAACGAAGCAGCCAAAAAGGCAGGCGTCCCCTGCCTGGTCGACTGCGGCGTGGCACCGGGGCTGAGCAATCTCATCCTGGGTCGCCTGGAGGCCGCCCTCGACGAGACGTCCTCGTTCCACTGCCTGGTGGGCGGGCTGCCCCTGGAGCGCAGCTGGCCGTGGGAGTACAAGGCGCCGTTCTCGCCGGGCGACGTGCTGGAGGAGTACACACGCCCGGCTCGCCTTCGGCACGGGGGCAAGGAGGTGACGCGGCCTGCGCTCTCCGATGTGGATCTCGTGCACTTCCCCGGGCTCGGCACGCTGGAGGCGTTCGCCACCGACGGCCTGCGCTCGCTGCTGACCACGTGCAAGACGCCGAACATGGTGGAGAAGACCATGCGCTACCCCGGCCACGCCGAGCTCATGCGCGTCCTGCGCGAGTCCGGGTTCTTCTCCAAGGACCAGATCATGGCGGCGTCGGGCCTGGTGCGCCCGAGGGATGTGACCGAGAGCCTCCTCTTCAACGCATGGCGGTTCGAGGAAGGTGAGCCGGACCTCACGGTGATGAAGGTCGAGCTGGAAGGGAAGAAGGACGGCAAGAACGTCCGGCACATCTACAACCTCCTCGACTACTACGACCCCGACACCGAGACGTCCTCCATGGCGCGCACCACCGGGTACATGTGCACCGCGATGGTGGGCCTGGTGACGCAGGGGCTGTGGACCGAGCCCGGCGTCGCGCCGCCGGAGGTCGTGGGCAGGCGGGAGGATTGCTTCGAGGCGGTGTTCAAGCACCTCACCGATCGCGGCGTGCACGTGTTCCACAACCTCGAGGAGATCTGAGGAACCGGGGAGGGCGAGGGAAGGACTTCGGTCACCGCTGGCTAGGGCCGCGCCGCGCTGGTAGCTTCCGGCGTTTTGCGATCCGGACCACCTCTGCCGAGCACTCCATGGGCAAAGCCCTACCTGTCTTCTACGACTGCCACAACTGTCCTTCGTACTGCTGCTCCTACCCGCGCATCATCGTCACCGCCCGCGACATCAGGAGGCTGGCGAAGCACTTCGGCATCGACGAGGCGACGGCCCGACGTCGGTTCACGAAGAAAGGGGAGGAGCCCGGGGAGGTCGTCCTCAGGCATCAGAAGGACGAGACGTACGGCACCGTCTGCCGGTTCCTGGACCTGGAGACGCGCATGTGCACCGTGCACAAGGTGCGCCCGCGCATCTGCCGGGAGCATCCCGGATCACCGGTGTGCCACTATTACAACTTCCTGATGTCCGAGCGCGGCTACCAGGACGACCCGACGTTCATCGCCCGCGCATACAATCCGCCGGACGATTAGGGAGTAGTGGGAGCGCCGATTTCACGCGCCCAGCTAGTGGGCGACGTCGAACCCCGCCTCCTCCAGCTCCTGCGCCTTGCGCGCGTCGTCCTCGCTGACGATCTGCCCGTCGAACAGGTGCACCGACCGGTCCGCCATG